>Ga0123355_10019025_pt1 | contig 10923 bp, 9 predicted proteins | sample TergutEmb28metaG_3_FD_89872 | JGI IMG/M metagenome (GOLD analysis project Ga0123355, IMG submission 89872) | Embiratermes neotenicus P1 segment gut microbial communities from Petit-Saut dam, French Guiana - Emb289 P1 | ecosystem: Host-associated > Arthropoda: Insects > Digestive system > Gut ...
TCAAGAGGAATCGCAGCGGGTACTTGACACAATTCCAAAAAGGGACTTCCAGGGATGCTTCCAAGCATGGCAGAAACGCTGGGACCGCTGTATTCGTGCAAAAGGGGAGTACTTTGAAGGTGAAGGAGGAATTTAACATCCAAGGTAAGCAAACTTCTTTTTATAAGTACTGTCCTGGAACTTTTGGATAACCCTTGTATATATATATATATATACATACATACATATACATACATGCACACATGTAACGTAATTAGTCTTAAGCTTAAAACAATATTAAGGGGAAGAAAGCTTCTCTGGAGTGAGGTGTTAAATTTATACCTTTCTAAAATTGTATCAATTACGCAATTTCAATCTCGTGTATTACAAACTTGACACAGAAAATGGAACATTTACAACTCTACATCCAGAAAGATGACTGGCCAGTAAACATTTAAGACAGTGATATGGCCCGCCAAGAAAACTAACGGCCTGTCCCTAGCGTATACTGTACTGTCCGATTTATTAGGAGTTCAACTATTTGACACATAATATAGACAAGTAAATTCAATACACTTCAAAATACGCAGCTGGAAACGTGTGTACTACAGAACGAATACGGCCTTTAAATTCCTGCAGCAGTTCGCTATACAGGATGATACACAGTCTATCCTGATCACTTGATATTCATTCCGCTTATCAAGGAATGCCTATGAACGAACCAAACAAGACACAACTGTGAACACAGAATCCTGTCACTGGGGTGTTATCATTCTGAGCCACGTCAAATGCCAAAGCCATTCCAAAACAAACCATCTACGTTTGGGCTGTGCAAGTCTACTATTTTGAGATTTTAGAAAAAAGATCTCGTCTATTTGGCTTCAGTAGCCACAACCCACAGACGCCCTGTACACCACTGTAACAGGGTAAGAAACTACACAAATTACGTGTACAAGGCTACTTATTCAGGCAACCTTTTCCACTCGGATGTAAATACTCATTCGGATGAATTCTCCCCTCATCACGTTGTTCTGAAGTACTCTCCAACCCTGTTCCTCCTTCAGCGTCTCTCATATCCATACAAACAATATAAATGATATCTCGTATCTTCTAATCTTTGGTTAGGCTTTATGCTAAAGGGTGCGAAGATAAAAATAGTCTGAAATTGTAACATTCATTTCCGAAATTCAACTACTCTGAATGTGATCTCTCCTTACCAACAATAGGCAACTCTTTGCTTCAGAATCAAAGCACACATGGAAGTATTTCATCAGCTGACTGTCCATAAGGTCGTAAAGACCTTGCTTTAACCTGTAAATTCTATACCTTAGCTACTGCCACTCTTACACAGTTTCTGCCTAAGCACTTGTATTGTCAAGACAACAGGGGCTGTATAAGGAAGGAAGCGGCTGGTGCATGCTATTGGGTTTTCAAGTTATTAATTGTATATCGAAAAGGCTACACTCATTATTAAAAACTGCCATAAACAAAGTTATTGTCTTATTCCATTATAAATATCAAATAGTATATGCTGTTTAGGAATACAATCCATGTGTATTTACGAATTATAAGTCTACGTACTGTGCGGGCGAAATTAAGAGTTTTTTTTACATGTTTCAAATAGGTGATACATACAGCAGTGTAAGCACTTTTGTCTTTGTGAACGGGAATGAGAACGTAGGATTATAAAATGAATGCGAACACTTGGAAAGAAGTCGTTAAATCCTTGCAGCGCCAAAGTCATCTAAAAACAAGTAAAAAATCAAGTTTCAGCACGGAAAACACAAGGTGTCTCCGTTACAAAGATCAGCTGGTCCATATTGTTTAGGGGAATAGATGCTGTTTAATATGAGAACCGTATGAGGCCAATTCATATATTCTGGGAACAAAATGCAGCTTTTAAACTGTTAACCCCAGGCGAAATGTATAATTACTGCTGTTTTAAAGATTACGTAAGGAAAGGTTGCTGCAGAGTGTATACGCACGAAAATGCGATGTAGAGCAATGCCATACACATGGCATGTGCCATGGAAAAAAAGAGCAGAAAGCAGTGGGCAGAGTGCAGATCACGATAACAGGCAGTGACGGTGAGCAGCCACCTGCACATACGTCTTGCAACACGCGCACGTCGCAAAACCAAAAGGAAGCATCCAAGGACAAAATCGGATGAGACGTGAATTTGAAATTCGGACACCCGTCAGCCACACTCGTGTTTCTGAACAGGCAGAACGCTTCCCACTGGTCGAAGTAACGGTATGATGGGTGGGAAGTGGTATCTCAAAAATATCACTTATTAATTGCACCATGAAAACTAAAATGAATCTACATTTTATATAAAGTTCCTTCCTGACAGAGAACACGGTGTTTTCACTGTACAGACCAGTCACGTAATCCTGTATACAGAAACAACCACTTTTGATTTTCGCAATCAGGAACAAGTTAGTAATGCGTGAGCAAAATGTATAGTTATTATGTTAAACCTGGAAGTAAACACACAAACCACTGAGTTTTACGGGGCCAATACAATATCAAAATGCAGACTACATACTGATAAAAGTGCACGTACTATACAAGGAAGCTTACCTTTTATTATGGCGGAACTACAGTTTTGACCACTGAGACGCGAGATGCACAAGGCCGAGAATAGCTATGTAAAAAAGGCAGGCTTGTCTCTGTGCACACTATTAAATTACATGGTGGAGGGACTTAAACTAGGCATCTGATGGTAGCAAGTGGTTAATTTCACGCCCTATTGTTTTAACCTACGGGAAAAAGAGATCCGGTAAGAACCGAACGGGCCCCGCAGACGGTCTGTGCTGTATTAGGTCCCCAGTACCGTCGAAATCGTCACTGTAATTCAAAAATGAGAAGGCACAAATTCACACGCAGCAGATAAACCCTTGTCCTGCACTGCATTGGCTTCGTAAATTGTATGTCGAAAAGGTGGTGGCCTTTAGTCTAAGACGAAGCCACCCCCGCAAAAAGAAAAAAAGAAGAAAAAAAAAGTGGATGAGTATGTTAAGTGATAACACCAACATAACATGTCGTCAATGTTTATGCACTATAAACATTCATATCTAATTCCCTTCACGCACAAAACTTATTGCATATGCGCACACTGTCCACATCGGGTACCTAATTACGTATTGGGGGATATTTTTCCAAGGTTAAAGCCCACAAGAGGACGGCAACTACATTCAAATGCCCGAAAAAGCACACACAACACTGTTGTTTCTGCCACACGGTGGTACCACTAATTATTGTTTGGGGGCAACAGTACACAAAATGCGTGTCTATTACACGAAGCACACTTACACTTCTGCCTCCACACAGAACTGCGTTGTTAGTTCGTGACTGAACAACAAAGCTTTGTGAGAATAAGTGCTTTCCTCTGAACTCTGGGAATTTCTCCATCATAAGTATTTTAAATGGAAGCATTAAATTCGATTCCCTTCTGCTGAAAAATATAATGCGTCTCCATTAGAATGACCAACTCTTAATGGTGTTTACGAATACAATCACTGTTTAGTCTGGGAATAATACGAAACACGTTTGCCTAAATACACTCTGCGAGAAAATGAGGAAAATTGCTAATGTTAAAACAGGTGGCTGATCTCCCTCACGCATGATACGTGCTTCGCATATCACACTACTCCAAGACCTAGAGTCTATAACGGACCCAGCATCCGTAAAAAGAACCAGCTACAAAATTTCACGTTATTTAATTCAACACTCATGCTACTTCCTCTCTCTCAGGACCTCGCTAATTTGCTCTTAGCAGCTTCATAGTGCTCGAATTTCGGTCTCTTTCATTACGATATCGCGCAGATGGGTATTGCAGTTTCGGAAAATTTTGCTCTATCCATCATCATGGTGGCATAAGTCCAATGGGCTCGGCTGTCAGTAACATGAGAGTTTCCTTTAAAATCAAAAGAAATAAAACACTGGTTTAGAAAGATTAAAAAAAAAAAAGGTACGAGACAGAAAAACATGTAATGCTGTGATAAGCCATTCATACTCAGCTACAGATTTTTCTCACAAGTTTAAACTTAATTCAATTATATTTTGTAGTAAGAATTAAATACGGGCGTGCTGTCTTTGGCGGATAGTGACCCCGTGCGTTAATTAACCAAATCTGATACAAACTTCCTATCACCCATTCAGCCTTGACTCAGAACATCCAAATTCCACAACCTGTATTGCCAGGTGTAACGGCGAACTAAATCTATAAACTAAAGTAATGCATTCCTTCAAACGAATTGACTTTAATGAAATGAAACTATAAGGATGAGTATTAAATAACGAGCCCTATCAAGCGGTATAAAGTAAGGACATTACAGCTTCCGGAATTTAACGCCGTATATTTTTGGAAGACGGTATGGACTTGTCGTAGGACAGACTACATGAATGAATGAATTTGCCGTAACTGTTAATTCGACTTCCAGGAACGGGAAGAGAGCGTCAGCAAAGGCCCCGAAACACTGGTAGGCCTACGTACCTGCCTCGTAGACTACACGACGTGATATAAGAATTCCGTAACTTTTTTCACCCATTTCAGGCGCGTTCGCATAGTCACAAAAAACGCCAATCGGCATCGCCATATACGTCCGTCTGTCCGTCTATTAGCATGAATCAGCCTGGCTCCCACAGGAATATTTCCGTGAAATCTGATACTAGGGACCTGTCTGAAAAATTGTAGAGAAAATTCAAATTTGGTTATAATCGGAAAAACATATCGGGCATTTTACATGAAGACGTAAGTTTGTGATTTGCGCTCTTCTGGAATATTACGCGGCGTATTGCGGTAATTCCTTACCGACGTTTCGGGACAACCTATCGGTCCCATTTTCAAAGGTCAAGAAATCCGTAACACGCGTAATGTCCCAGAAGATCGCAGATCTCATCTACTTCGCGTGAGAAGCCCGAAATCTCGCACACTAAAGTTTGTTCCGTATCGTTTGCAGCGATACATGCAGCGCGAAAACATACAGAACACATTGTTACGACTCCATGGCAATACATTCAATGTCACATATACTGACCGTGACATATGTACATCAACAGTACCAAGGGAAGTCCTTGTTGCGTTTCCATCGCAACAGTGGTTACGCGAACGCGCCACAATATTACGTTATTGCCTATCTTGTATTATCATTTAATCCATTTTAATATTAATCCGAAGTATATTCCTAGGTCTTCCACTAAGTTTCTTCCTTTCAGCTGTTGCAAAATACTGGGCATGACCGACAGGAAAAACTGGGGTGGGGGAGACGTCAAAATATCGGAATCTTCATAAGCGTCTCTATATTGATTAGGGTCGCTTTAAAGGACCAAGAGTTACTGTCAGATGATCTTCAGCTTTGATAACCATGTCCGGCGTGTAAGCTTACCATTAATATCGTGATCAAAACATGGTTAAGGCATGGCAACCTCGACCCTTTATAGCATAACAAACCGACAAACGTCGTTAAATAAATTAAAACAATGCTAAATTACGAACAGTTAAAGGTAATGTTCTCCCTACAATATGCCACAACAGCACAGAGGGGGAGTAGAAGTACATCTCTACTCTTTTAACTTCGGCAAAACCACGCCCTGGCCGCTTTACCCACGGGAAATAGTTCCTGCACCAGTTGTACAAGTGGCTGGGTAGGCATCGGGGCTGGTCTGGACGAATGCGGAAAATTTCGCCCCTGCCGGGGTGCGAAACTCGGACCATAAAGCGCATAGTGTTATACCGACAACGCTATATCCCGGCCCATCAACTTCAAAAACGTTCGTCAATGATATCGATTAAATGCTGCAAGCGGACACGCGTGCATCGATGTTGAACAAGCTGACATTCAACCTCTCACACGGCAGTGCTTACGGCACTGTCCATGGAATATCTAAAAAATCGCAACGTGCGGAGAATATGGGTGCCGAAATAACTTTCCGAACATTAGAAGCCTAACATAATGGGCACCAGTGATACCAATTCACACGATACGAAGTTTACTCCCTGACATTTACAACACACGTAGTCATCGGCGATAAGACATGAGTGCACAACTACAGTCCGGGAACGATGACAAAATCCATAGTATGAAGAAGGCGTTTCACAACGCTTGCAAACAAGTTTTATATGACTGTGAGGTGATGGCAACAAACTCTGGGACATACACGCGAGCGTCTTCGTTGATATCACGAAGCGTGGTACTGTACGACGATGTTGGCTATAAAGTGACGTTCCAACGCCTAAGGAGGCAACTCGACGTCAGAGGCCTGGCCTGCTTTCCAGAGTGCTGCCACTACACGATACTACTGCTTGTTCACACCACCCACTGACCCCTGGGCACCTGTCACCGGCAACGCGTTCTTCACCCCCTATACAACCTCGACTTAGCCACCTCGGACTGTCATTGATTGGCAAACTGAAAAAAGACATCCGAGGTCTGCGACTTCTCACACCATCAAAACCAACGTCCAGAAGTGGCTTCGAGGTCTCCTTCCACTACCAGGGACTGGAAAGTCTCATCGTACGCTGTAATTAGTATTTGAACAAGACCGATAACTACGTGGGAAAATAAATTACCTACGTCCAAACATAAGCCTGCGCTTTGTCTCCACCTAAAAAATGGGGAAACTCAGCTTCTGACTTTACCTCATACGCACTTTTCCTGCGTTGTTTCAGTTGGTTTTGCAGTGAGCCGATCACAAACTACACAAAAGTAAAAACCCACTCTTTTCTATGACTTCCTGTAGTCTGGTATGTAGGTACCAACGTTTTGGAGATACGTACATACTGCCTCCACATTCCGTCCACCCTGCAGTTAGTGGCAGCACGTTCCTCCAAAACGCTGGTACCCCATCTAGGAAAATACTGTACATCTCATCCCGCCAGGCAAACTTGCGAACGGAAACTTTAAGCGTGCAACTGCAGTCTCTACTTTGTTCCTCCTTTCACGAATTACGGCCTTGAAGGACACGGCAGCAGCTTGCAAGAAAAACTGGCTCATCTTCACCAGCTAACAGCCTGAAGACGGTTCGAATCTATGCGTAAGGACACAACCAACTGCATTCTCCTTCTCCACGCAGATAAGACGAATCCTTGTACTTGATCTAAGCTATTACGTCACTGCCTATAAAAATGTAACCTCTTACTGTCACATTATCTCTGTTATCACTGTTGACGGCTAGGTGTGCAAGGAAGCGAGGTTATCGAACGATAACGCGAGACTGCAGGAACTGCTTCTGATATGCCGCGCCTTGGCTATAGGGCACCCTTTCACATGACAGTACAAGCAGGCACGCAGCCAACATGAACGGATAACTACAAATTGGACAGAAAGATATTACAGTTTTTGAAATGAAATGAAAGGAAAAGGGCAGCTTACTAACACACAAACACACTTCTTGACTCAATGAACCATTTACTGTAACCACCACCGTTTTAAAACAGTATTTATATGACCGCTATCGCCCCCATCTGCACCTTTGTATTCCTGTATTCGACCTGGTATAGAAGTAATTACATGTTGCATAAGTCATCGGGGATCGCTTAAGTACGCTGCCGAATTCGCCGCTTTAAGTGAGGAACGCCGGCAACACGTGTTCCATACACTGGCCTATAGGCAGCCTCAACAACAACAAACAAACAAACAAACAAACAAACAAACAAACAAACCGCTGCCAAAACATCGAGTGAGTGAGGAAACCCGTGAGCTGGACTCATCTTTCGGCAGCGAAATTTTATCTGTGGTGCTTCGTGAAGGGCAAAATGTTCAAGACAACCTGCCGGCACACCGGACATAAAACAGGCAATTCGGTATTACAGTGAAACCATCCCTCAAGATTTAATGCAATGTGTCATTGCCTCTCTGCCAGGTCGAATGCAAGAGTGCAGAGGTGGCGATGGAAGTCACCTGAAAAATGCCACTTTCAAATGTTGACCGTTGCAGTTACTCTTCCACTGAATGAAAAACTGTGTATACATCTGTTCATTAACTGGCATGCTTGCATCACTGTCGACTAACTGCCGGATACCAACATTTCGAAGGACGGGGCTGTCTGCACCTTCAAGGTGGGAGTAGGGAACCAACCAACCAAGGGCGAAAACTTGCACGAAGCGCGGTTCGGCGTCACTTGCTACGTCAAACCATTCCTGCATACAAAACGCAAAGCTGGAATAAGAACCCCAAGTCTTTTGAACTATATCAGGGAGTTGACTTATACTGACGGGTTTGGTCATCCTGACTGAAAACCATGGTGTGTTTATGCTAAGTAAGAATTGTTTCTGGTAGTGGGAGGAAGGTGGCATCTGGCAAGCCGTACTTCGGCCAGGACACACTTGTTGGAGGGGGGTCTGGGAGTTGAACCCAGAATGTTTACGACTAGATTCGCTACTGGCTTCTGGTTGTGGTGATCATTTCGGCTGGCAGCCTATGTGAAGGGAAGCGGGGCATGCCCCTTTCCGCGACACCCTGCCGTCTGCCGAAAAGCTAAAAAAACGAAGCTTTACACTAAACATAAAATCATCACTGTACATGTCTTACCTTGTGGCGTAACAGCAACTAAATAAAATCCTGGACGTGGTGGATACCGGAAGCAGTTAAGGCTGAATCATGAAACGTGCCGAACTGCTGTGTGTTACGGTCAAAGTTATCTTTGCGTCCGTATGAATCAAAAAACATCCATTATCCCACGATTCCACCACTATTAGTTTTCCACTAAATAAGTCTAATGACAGCACCAATCACAAAACTATTCACGGGAGAAACACATTTCACTCCCTGATGTTTCAAATATCTTGTCCATCTAAATTAGTTCTTAAAACGCAGGAACTGTGATAACCAGTATCCTACACCAAATTTTTCGGAGTCTTATATAATGCACTGCTTGTTACAGCAGTATATCAAAACCCATTAGGGCCAAAAATTTGTAACAACTGTGGCAAAGAGTCAAGTGCAATGCCACCCACTTGTTCTCCAGTCCGCGTAGTTACGGACATCACTGCGTCCCAGTGTTCACAGGCACCTGGAAACAAACAATTCAAAATTAATAATTTAGCGCAGGCCTAAAAGTGGCAATCTCAGTTACAAAAACACGCATGTCAATTACAAGTCCCCAATTTACAATGCAGTGTAGGCTAATAATCCCCTTTGTTCTGATAATCATACATCAAGCTTCACAGACATGCACTCTGTCGTCAAATGCACTTAAAAGGTCCAAGGCAAATAACCGTGTGGAACACTGAACAGGTGTAACAAGTCAGTTACTTTGGCCGCGATACGATGTACAACTGAGGCTCAACAAATATGTCAGTTTGAACACACATTCTACATCAATACTACACAATACAACAAGTAAACAAGCACATTAAACTTTAAAAAAGCCATGGCAATACCGACATTAACATCTCAGTCTGAAAACTGGTCCACAACACTCACAGGGCTAACATCGATTAGACAGACTGTAGGACAGCTGCATACAGTAGCAACGTCTACACAATCGATCCTACCACGTTTTACACATTCGACCATTGCATTTTAAAGCGTTAACTGCGCCCTGGCCGTAAAGTAAGTAACTACACCCGGGCGACGGTAATACACAAATACTCATACACTGCGTTTTCAACACAATACTCACAGCCAGTATATGCGCTACATGTTTTATATCCACACATAACTTTACTTGATCTATGCCAAATGTTTCGACCAGCATTGGTCAATATATAAATACTTCAGATGAAAGGAATTCAACCGCAACATCAATCAATCAAGTCTCAGTACCCTGAAGATGTACACGAAGTCAGTGTCTGGAATGTTGGTGTATTTAAATTACTGGACGCGGCTGTCAGCCCGAAAGGATTTTACTAAACAATTAATTATTTACCGGCTAGTTTGTGTAGATATACGTTTTGTGGATATTGGCAAGAAAATTGTCAAACATAGCTAAAAGAAGACGAAATGAAAGGGCTGATTAAAGTTTCAGGCACATGACCTAGTCTTCGTTACGTTGTACCATCTGTTCAACAAAAACAAGTGGATTGAAATTTTCTAAATCCCGAACCGGAAGTCATGTGACGTACAGTTGCCATCATAATTCGAAACGTTTTACTTTCCCCATATTTGTGCATTCGTGGCGTTTCTCTGTCTTCCATTCATTACAATCAATCGTGCCGCTTATATAGTAACCAAAGACTCTAATACATTCGCTTAATTTGAAGTTAAAACATGTATTAATGGTCATTAATTTTCCGAGGCGTGTGGCTAGCTAGCTCTGCTTCCACGGATGGATGTAGCGAAAGTGTGGTTGTCGCAGCCGGTGGTAGCCAAGCGCGTTAACGCTTGATGGCAGTACTCTTCGGAAACAAACTACATTCGAGTCCCAGTGACAGCATATGTTTTAATATGTTTTATATTCACAAACTCTCAATTAAATTGTGCAGTGACGTATCCGTTATTTAATTATACACTTCAAAAGTTATCTTTGCTCCATTTACAGGGTTAGAAATGCGAGTGACGCAGATATTTATTTTCCCGTAATTCTCTTTTCTTTAAATCTTATTGTAGCACCGTGCATTTTCGCAGAATCACTTCAATTCATCAACCAACGAATGCACAATAATTTTACATAAAACACTTTTAAAACACTTTAAAACACACCGACATGTTTCGATCTTGTCAGATCATCATCAGGGAGCTTTGTTCCTTGCTAAAGTTATATTACGGTATTCACATTCAATTCTTATCTGCAAACGAGGTGTTGTGGCAGCATATCATTGTTGTGTGGGAATGTGTTGTGGAGCAGTGGCTAGGTGTTCGTCGTATTTACTCAGCATACGACGCACACCTAGCCACTGCTCCACAACACATTCCCACACAACATGATATGCTGCCACAACACCTCGTTTGCAAATAAGAATTGAATGTGAATACCGTAATATAACTTTAGCAAGGAACA
>Ga0123355_10019026_pt1 | contig 10923 bp, 4 predicted proteins | sample TergutEmb28metaG_3_FD_89872 | JGI IMG/M metagenome (GOLD analysis project Ga0123355, IMG submission 89872) | Embiratermes neotenicus P1 segment gut microbial communities from Petit-Saut dam, French Guiana - Emb289 P1 | ecosystem: Host-associated > Arthropoda: Insects > Digestive system > Gut ...
AATCTTACACAAGCATCATTTTCCAACGTGTCGTCCGAAATTGATCTCATTCAGCACTAACGTACTTGAACATTCAGCTCGGCAAATGAGCTGCGAGACATTTCATGCCAACATTTCCCTTCTTCGCGACTTGCAGAAACTCAGAATACCCTTAGGCGTATTTGTAAATAAATACTGCAGAAACTAGGACATCAACTGTTTTCTTTGCTTCAAAACTTTCTGTCTTGTTGTTTTCCAGAAATTAACATGAACATTTTTTTTTCAGTAAGTTCTTTCTTCATGACTCCGAAGTTTAATCTCGAGTTTCTTTATACTTCACTGCATTTGCAACTCCAGAGAGGTGTGTGTATTACTGGAAACCTGGATCATATTTTATGGTTATAGAGGAGTTTAAATTGGACGAATTTTCGTTCCTGAAACTGTAGAACTTTAAGTGAATCACTGGACACCTTGTTTCATTGTGTTTTGCTTTCACGCCTTCCATAAGCTTTATTTTGATACACTTTAGTCAGCGATGGTACTTCCTTCGCCTGGGTAGCACGCAACAAACAGGCAATTATCCTGGTTTTGAGAGAAAGGAGGACGATATTGTCCATCTCACTCAACCCAACACGTGTGTAAGAACACCCAGAAATTGATCGAAGAAACTCTAGGCTTCTCCTGATGTTTACAACTTCTTATTTTGTGGGTGGTATACCTATTGAACTCCAGGATATATCTAACAAACAACACAATTATGTAAATATGTATTTATTGCAGTAAAAAATACATATATATTTGGCTGTTTCGACTGTTAATTAGGTAACTATTAATTAGAAACGCAACTGGATGTCAAACCTTAAAATCTACGTCACACCTTTTATACCGTCCTACCCGACTTTACACACGTAATGATTTTCGGAAAGAAAAAGAATTTCTAAGCATGTATGTCCGAAATTTTAAACCAAAATTGAAGGTCGATATGAAATATGCTACCCAAATATGGGTATAACGAATGTTGAAATCATTGCGTTTATGCCTATTTCAGCATTGTGTATCAGTATCATATTTGAATATTAAAATATCTTTTGTTTTCTCTTGTGTACATAAACGTGATATATCTCGAACGAAGATCGTCCATCGTAAAATGACTGGCAAATTATTATTATAAGAGTTGAAAATAAGCCGACGTCGCCTAAAGGACTAAAGATTAATACATTGGCAGTGTTCTGGAGAGGCTGAGTAAAACTAGGAGAACCTGTCAGCGTGGCCTTAGAAGATATATTCAACCAGCACCTTCGAATATAAGAAACTGTTGCCGCTACGTTAGACTGCTGGTGACGAATTTATTATCTGATGTGTGGTTGACCGTGCATCGTAGTTCATTGTGGAATAAGAAACCAACTAGATGTCGCTTAGTATTGTATTTATTTATCCTTTATAAGTTGCCCTTTATAAGTTGCTCAACATGTTTCGGGCTACCTTGTGGCCATCTTCAGGAGCTGACGACTTAGTGGCATTTTTTCACGTGTGGAAGTACGTAGCACAACGTGCTACGTACTTCCCAATGGACACACAACCAGCCAACCGGATCTGACTGCCTACACAGCCACGGCACTACACCACACGTGAAAAAATGCCACTAAGTCGTCAGCTCCTGAAGATGGCCACAAGGTAGCCCGAAACATGTTGAGCAACTTATAAAGGGCAACTTATAAAGGAGAAATAAATATAATACTAAGTGACATCTAGTTGGTTTCTTATTCCACGTTGAATTTATTATCGTTTGAGTGCTTTATCGGTTGGGAATTTTCAGTCTTAGTTCAGCAAAGACATGTAGTCTTAGTAATGGCTTTGGCATGTCCTTCACGCCAACCTAAATCTTAGCGCCCATGACTTAATATCAGTTTGTTTACCAGTTAAGGATAACTTTCTTATTTTCATTAGACAATATTCCATGAACTGAGTCTAGTTAGCTAAGTGTCAGCAGAGAAATAAAGACCAGCTTGAGAACTGCTGTGGTAACTTCATATTGGTTGACAGTTTACGTCGACCGTCTCATAACCCATGACAATGAATGTGCAATGTACATACGTGGAATGGTGAGACGGAGTGGCGCCGGGAAGCTCACATGACTTTCTTCGGGACCGAACAGAGGATCTCCGCGTAAGGAGTTTACTTATAGCAATGTGTCCAATTAGGCTGTCCGTTTACAAATTTTTCTACTTTTTTGCAACGCTTCCCTATGAGATTTATCAAATCTCATAGACAGGGGAAGATAACGTCCGAAGAAATCTTGAACTGAGTTGTTTATGGCGAGTGGTAGACTGTAAGAAATGTTTGCACGGTAAATAATTTCATTTCTTCTTAAGAACCTATTAGGTATAAAATCTTCCACTGCCTAATTTTATGCGTGTTTTGATCTGCGTTGTCATTGGCATCTGTTATTAAATTTTGGAAAGTAATGTAATTTAATGGCGTGTGTGTGTGTGTGAGTGAGTGAGTGAGTGAGTCAGGGTGTGTGTGTGTATTTGTGTGAGTGAGTGTGTGTGTGAGTGAGTGTGTGTGTGTGTGTGTGCGCGCGCACGTGTGGGTGTGTGTGTGTAATTGAGTGAGTGAGTGAGAGAGAGTGTGTGTCTGTGTGTGTGTGTCTGTGTGTGTCTGTGTGTATGTGTATGTGTATATTACAGAAAGAACAAGCAACTCTTCAAATTTACATTATTGCAAGTCTTCTTCGTCTTCCAGTATTTCCCCTCATTTAACATTTTGCTGCCTCATAATTTCTAATTCCTTTTTCACTTCCTGTGGAATTTAAGCCAGCAGTTTTTAATTGCAATAAGCCTGAATTTCCTGTCATTTGCGTTGCGTGTTTGTTATCAGTTTCGAACATGTTTTAACCGTTTACGTCACAATTTATCTAACATAATACCAAGAAATTTTGCATTTTACCTCACGACGAACTCGTGTGTGGAATAAATTATAAACCGCCATAAAGATGTTAACTTGATATGTCACTTTCACTCCCTCTGTAGGCTGTGCTTGTACACGTACATTTCAATTTTCAAAATCAACTACAAAGCAATATCTAAGAATAACAAGAGGACGGTAAACAGCCAGCCAAATGTTTTCCAGTAAGAATCACGGAAATGATAACTTATAGGTGACATCATTTCAGTTACATCTCAAGACGTTTATTAAACAAGAATATTTGGAACAAAGTGCAGAACTTTACTCTGACTTTCTATTGTGGTAAATAAGAGATCCTTACTGCATCAGATATTGTGTTACACTCCTCAAATAAGCGATTTGTGTAATATTTCGTGCATTAAAATGTTTTACTTTAAGCATTACACTTGGTATATCCGTTAAGTTCAAGATATTATTACGATTAGAAATTGTAAATATTACACAGAAGACTGGGTACAGGGAAACCATTTAAAGTACAACTTATAAATGCAGTAATTTTACATTTCTTACACTCGTGTAGTCCTATTTCAGGCAGTAAATGTGTTTTTGTGATGTAAATTCTTAATGCTGATTAGACTTCACATTATGAGGGGCAGCCAGAGAGTAGTGCCTCCGATTATCCAATTAATAATATCCTTAATTAACAATTTGTTTAAATTGGAATATTACACACTGCTATCAGTCACATTATTTAACACTGTATTTATATGATCCATATAAATCTGAAAATAAAGAGTGCTTATTTTCTTAAAGAACATGAAAGGCTGGGTCTAGTAAAGAGAAATTTTCTGTGAAGGAAAAATGGATTTTTGTGGGAAAAAAATCAATTTTAAATTTCAAAGGATTCTTTGGTTGCACAAACAGTAACACTTGTTCTAAAAGAGGGTGTCAATAGTAAGAAAAACAAAGAATTATTAAAAATATTAACATAAGATATATAAAAATTCGCTGGACTGTAGAACATGGAACATATAGTTGTCCAAAAAAATGCATGGGTATTTCAGCTGTATATGGACTAAGAAACAAGAGTAATTTAATTTTGCGTCTACCACTTTAGTCGAACTGTAACAGAAACTTATACAAATATTTAAATATGTTAAATACATTTCTAATGTGACCGGCTACGTCTGAGGTGGTTTATAGCAGCTACATTTTATTGTGCTTCTGTATATGCTAACATCATGTATTTTGTCGGAAACGTATTCCTGAGGTGAATTTGCTGAAGTTCGGTTCGGTCCATTGTTATTCCATAAAAGATGCAATCACCAGCTTCTCGGAACACTGGTTGACTGCCTGTCCACAATCATGTGCCTAACTCACTGTTCTTGGAGAGCTGTTTTATTTTCCTATAAAATAGCCGTACTCTTGCTTCATTAAACACTAAGTTATTTAACTCCATATTCTGTCCCTTTAGAAATCTACTGGTTTGTACAGTCTCTAGATTAAACTCTTTGACAATTTCTGCTGCTACGTCCAGGAGAAAATTTCTGGTGTCTCCCGTCTTACATTGAATTCTTACTATCTTATTTGGGTCTTCCTACAAATACATATCCCCTTGAGTTATTTCTTGATAACGTACTAATTAGCCTGTATACAAAAGTCCTTCCACAAATATATCCTTAAAAATTCCTCTACCCATTACCCACTTTGCAATTCACGTTATCATTGCGCAATTAATCTAGCATAGCCAAGATTTATCTGTATTTTCTTTCCCCTAAAAGGGCGAAATCAGTCACTGATTTAAAAGATTGACAGAGGGTAATATGTGCTTGCATTACACAATTTGTTCCTTGTGTAATAGTCTCGGTTGCAGTTCGAAACAGACACTATCTATGTGTCAAATGACAACCTCAAGTTTAGCGCCAACGAAGATATTGATTTGAGTTTCACCTGTCAAGATACTTCCACATATTTCGACCATGTTTTTGGATCAGCGTCGGGTCACTTAATTAAAACCTCTCTGGAGGGCAAGCTTCGCATTAATATGGATTATATGAATCATTAGAAATTCACAAAAATAAGTATGCTTAAGGGGGAAGCGATCTCATAACCCTCACATGACTGTACATGTATGTGCAATGTAAGCTTTGTGCATGTTTTGCCATTGGCGTAGTTTCCTTCTTGGGTGGCAGCTAGTAATTGTCCTGTAGGAAGTAGTGAGTATTATGTGCTTTAGTTTGGTTTGGGATCTATGCCATCAACAACAACAGGACAGCACAGAATTCGCCTCTTGTACATAGGATTCCAAACCAAAGTAGAGCACGCAATATGTAAAACCTGCCACACTGTAACAACTAGATTCCAATCACGACAGAAACTTCGCCCATGCCGACACATGCATAAATGTTACAGATAAAATCGTGGGAAGGGTTACGAAACCTTATCCTCCATAACCACCTTAAAACATTTACGTTTCTAGTTTTTAAAATTATCCGCAATAAAAAAATGTTCCCAACCAATGATCCAAAAGCATCGTGAAAACATTGTTTGACGTTTAAATGTAGACAGATAATTGAGTTGTAGTTAAGAGACAAAACTAAATTCAGAACTTTAGATGCCTCGCAGAAGGCGCTGAACCGCAAAGTAGAAACTGCCACGACTTACTTCAGCATAACTTCAATACTTTCAATGGTTTCCTCTATGAAAGTGTTGTTTCATATATCCTCGAAATTTTTAAGCTTCATATTCATACCTTTATTTCATAATCAAGACACAATAAAATAAAAATATTTAAACTTATTTTTCATGTTCAGTAATTTCATAAAACTCTTATCTAAGTATCAACAGTACTACGTATATGCAAATAAGATATTTTCAGCTATTCTTTGAGCAACTGAAAAGTCAACGGTACGTTTAATGAACAGTGCGTGGTAATATTTTTTTTGACCGAGGCCACCCCGTTGTGTAGTAACAAATTTGTATAATGTATTATTTTCAGTCAATACACAACTATATATCAGTACAGTGATATTATATATACACTGAGGTCACATGAGGCAACATGTTTCGACCGTAAACGATCATCTTCAGGCCAATAGGGAACGTTTTAAGGTACAATGAAATGAGCACTCAATGGGATCCCATTTCGTTTACAGTAAGAGTTAAAATAACGTACGATGAAATTCTTATTTATAACTAAAATATTAAATTAGACGCCTATTTTAATGTTTTAATTATAAATAAGAATTTCATCATAAATTATTTTAACTCTTACTGTAAACGAAATGGGATTCCATTGAGTGCTCAATTTATTCTACCTTAAAAATGTTCACAATTGACCTGAAGATGACTGTTTAAAGTCAAAACACATTGCCATAATGTGACCTCAGTATATATGTAATATCACTGTACTGATATATAGTTGTGTATTGACGGAATATAATATATTATACAAAAATAAATATATTGGTTGCGCCTTATATGAATGATATACGTATCTGAAATAAATACGGCTGTAAATTTCTACATTCTGACAGATTTTTTTTTGGATCCGATTGGAATAAAAGCCTACTGAAGAGAATGACTAACAGTTCACTCCCGAATCACACAGTCAACTAATACAGTCTCCATTTCCAGACCAGGATATGGGCGCGCCCACATTGATCAGGTTATATTTAGACGTTTCAGAGCACGCAAACCTTTATGTTTCTGCTTTGTGTAAGCCTGCGTGACACAAGGTTTTAAAAATCATAACACACCCTTATCCTTTCAAATTGCAAGATATGTATTTTCTGTAAAATATTCTTCTTAATCTATTACGTATTATGTCATCTGGCTGGCTCTTTCCGGTTCATAGTTGTTTTAAACGTCAATATTTGTAACTATGAAGGTTTTGAATGTACGTTTTCCAGTAAATGTACCTTACAATAGTTCTACTTGCACAGGGCAACCAAACACACAAAAATAAGAATGGATTTATGGGCATAAAAGAAGCTGACTTCGAACCACTATCAGGATAGTAAAATATTCACGCCCACAGCATAGCTGACCTGGAAATAATTACAATATTTTAAGACATGATAATTTTTAATCGAGTTTTTCTATCGCCAAAATTCGAGACCCTGTTCTAAGTGTTCATCTGAAGGGAACAAAATATATCCTAACTTTAACTTCAGAACTAAACCCTGTGTTCTTCTTAATGCTTCTCCCCACGAATTAACATTTTCAAAAGTCAGAGCATATTATATCCTGCGACTAGATAGCATAATTTAACAGGACCACTACATCCACTACATTACGAGCCTCAGATAAAAGTTTGTGCACTGAGCGTACTGCGTTACGTTTTGATGTTTCCCTTATGTGGGGGAAGTCCTCCCTATTCCGGCATGGAGTTGAGAGATGCCAGCCTGCCTCGATGTAACCCCCAACACGTAAAATAATAACCAACCCCACCCGCAGTACAGGCCAGCAACAAGGGTTGTACGAACAGACTTATATTACATGTAGCTACAGGCCACGTGTAGTTACTTTATCTGTCTAGGAACACCCAGAAGTCTGTCACTACAGAATCCATCAATAGAGGGACATGTTACAAGTTCCAGCACATTGTACGTGGCCTAATAGGATTCAGAAACGTATATCAAAAATCATTTTATGCCACTGCTTCTTGAGACAGCAGATAAAATAGAAGCATTATATTACAAAATAATACAAAAAGTCCAGCATTAATACACCCAATCTGGAAATGCGGAAAAGGAGATTACTAAAGTGAATATGGCTACGCAACGAATATTTGAACTAAAATTATTTCGTTAAATTATCACGTAATAAACTTGTAAGTGGGAGTAAAATGTTATAATAAATCTCAGTCAAGGTACAGAAATGGCGTGTGAATAGACTAAGGCGTGGGCGTCAGAGGGACAGTGTTTTGATTCTCGGCGTGTTGGGGGATGTTTGTCACTTCTGAGCGTCTACACAGGTTTCAGGGCCTTCACAGCCTAGTGTTACGTGGGCACCAGGGGCTCCTTCTGTGTGTACAAAGTGAAAAATGTGGAAGGCTGATCGATATTTCGCTTTAGTACCGAGGTTACGAATGCCTGGAGCTGTAGCTCCATTCCTGGCTTGCACACCTGACATGCACAAGGACAAATTGACTTTTAACCCAACCATCGGGTTATTTAAACAGAGTTTGACTATATGGAATGAGAATTTATGATTCAGGAGGGGAGCAGGTGGTAGAGTTTTACACACACTGCAGCAAGACGTGCAACTTTATAAATAAAGAACCATCTGATAGAAATTTGCCTTTATAAGTTTGACTCTGTTATCTTCAGTTGGTTGGATTAATACCGAATGGTCTTTTTAGGAGGCAGTGTTTTGGAAAACGGTATCTTGTTTACATATAATTACTTTGTTTGTACAGGTTTTATGAATATGCATGTACGAAGGAATGGTCTCATACTCATATTTGCTATTTAAACAGAACAACTTTCTAAATCTTCAGGTAAACCTTACATATGTCTACAACATAAGTTCAGTTCCTTAATGTGCGGAAAGAACAGATCGGTTATATCGCTAGAGAAAGAGCAGTTTCTTAAGCAGGCGTTCATGATCTCATAAAGCAGGGCGCTTGGATTCATAAAGTGATTTCTTGCTTTAATGTCGAATGTGGAGTATATCTTGAAATGTCCAAAATAATTATTCAAGTTTTACACGTCGTTATTGGCATTAATGTTTACTAATCCCTGTAGAAACTTTCAGTCAAATCTGTATTACGTACATCAAAGTGTACATATCAAAGGTGTCTCAAATAAATTTGTCTTACGTACAGCTACGTGCACATATTGGAGGTGTCTCAAACAAGTTTGCCTTACGTTCACATATTGCAGGTCAATCAAACAAAATACACCTATATACACATATTGTGGGAGCCTCAAACAAATTTGTCTTACGTACAGCTACGTGCACCTTGTAGGAGTCTCAAACAAATTTGTCTTACGTACAGCTACGTGCACATTACAGGAATCTCAAAAAAATTTGTCTTACCTACAGCTACGTGCACATAGTAGGAGTCTCAAACAAATTTTCCTTACGTACAGCTACGTGCACATATTGTGGGAGTCTCAAAAAAAATTGTCTTACGTACACCTACGAGCACATTGTAGGAGTCTGAAACAAATTTGTTTTACGTAATGCTACGTGCACATTGTAGGAGTCTAAAACAAATTTGTCTTACGTACAGCTACGTGCATATATTGTGTGAATCTCAAACTAATTTGTCTTACGTACAGCTACGTGCACATTGTAGGAGTCTCAGACAAATTTGTCTTACGTACAGCTACGTGCATATATTGTGTGAATCTCAAACTAATTTGTCTTACGTACAGCTACGTGCACATATTGTGGGAGCCTCAAACAAATTTGTCTTACGTGCAGCTACGTGCACATTGTAGGAGTCTCAAAAAAGTTGTCTTACGTACAGCTACTTGCACATTGTTGAAGTCTCAAACAAATTTGTCTTACGTACTGCTACGTGCACATATTGTGGAAGTCTCAGACAAATTTGTCTTACGTACAGCTACGTGCACATATTGTGGGAGTCTAAAAAAATTTGTCTTACGTACAGCTACGTGCACATATTGTGGGAGTCTCAAAAAGAAATTGTCTTACGTACAGCTATGTGCACATATTGTGGAAGTCTCAGACAAATTTGTCTTACGTACAGCTATGTGCACATATTGTAGGAGTCTCAAACAAATTTGTCTTACGTACAGCTACGTGCACATACTGTGGTTGCCTCAAAGAAATTTGTCTTACGTGCAACTACGTGCAAATATTATAGGAGTCTCAAACAGATTTGCCTTGTGTACAGCAACGTGCGTATATTGTAGGAGTCTCGAACGATTATGTTCCTTGCAGCTACGCGCACATATTACGCTTCCTTTCTGTTGTTGTTCTCTTTGACATTCCAATTTTATGCCTTTACAAGAATCGATTCTCTTGCACCCCTATTCTTAGTGTTACTGTCTCTTTAGATTAGTCCCCGTTATTAAAGGGAATGTCGCCTTTACAAGCTTCTACAAGTCACCAACTACGTACAATTCACGAGTACCGTCACCTCTTCTACTCCTCGGGCGGCTTCCACGTACAAAATGAAACAAATGACCTCATATTCTTCGTATTATTAACTACCAAACGTAAGCACGAGGTGACAAAACCTTCAAATCTCATTACGGTATGTATCATACGCCTCCAGATTGTTTTGTGTCACTAAAAATAACAAGGAATGACGACAGAATTTCTATGAACAATTCTACCGAAGGACTAAGTTATATAAACAAACATCATAGTAACTATTACAAAATGCTAATTTGTTAGTGCTGATATAAATATATCATTTAGAGTTTACTGCCTATATTATAAACAGGCGGTAGACTTTAGTACAAAACATCCAAATGTACGAGTAATTAGAGCTGTCTGTTTTTTTTAAGATTCCTTTGTGACATTTTGTGTTGCAGTGAGCATTTTAATATTTACCGAAATAAAAGGCTGTAACATTAAAAATATTAGATTTGTTCATATATCCCGATACCATCAAATGGGATCCAGCCTCATTAGCATCCTTATTTTATACACTTGGTAATAATATTAATAAATTACGAAGGCAGACAAAGATTTTTCCCCGGAGGAAAACTAATATTTACTACGATTTGGCAAAAAAAATTTAGAATGTTAATAATATAAAATAAGTGCTCTGAATGTACTTAAAACTAAAGACTTAATTTATAAAGCTAACATTGAAAGGGACTGTATTTGTTTTCATCATCTAAATTATCACCCATGCCATCTTATTACTCCGCGAACTTCTTCATGACTACAAACACTTCGATAACTCCTTTCGATGTTGTAGAGGCAGACAGAGACCGCCTCTGTGGTCTAGTGGTCAGAGTTTCTGGCTACAGATACAGAGGTCCCGGGTTCGATCCCCGGCGCTACCAGATTTTCTGAGTAGTAGTGGGTCTGGAACGGGGTCCACTC
>Ga0123355_10019027_pt1 | contig 10923 bp, 3 predicted proteins | sample TergutEmb28metaG_3_FD_89872 | JGI IMG/M metagenome (GOLD analysis project Ga0123355, IMG submission 89872) | Embiratermes neotenicus P1 segment gut microbial communities from Petit-Saut dam, French Guiana - Emb289 P1 | ecosystem: Host-associated > Arthropoda: Insects > Digestive system > Gut ...
CGGTCAAGTCATAAGGATTGAGATATATCATTGACTTTGTGTTGCCTGGTTTTTTTAAAATTGCTGGGATGACTTCAAATGCCACATTGTCCTTCTTTGTGCCATCTTCTGAAATAAGTTTTTCAAGAGGTGCAAGCATTGCTGTTTTCTCGGAAGCATTATAAGAATACGGCAACTGTCCAAATTGTACATAATCTAACAATTGCAATCCTAAATGTCGGTCAAACAACTGATGATACCTCTGATTCCAATAATTATCGAGACAGTTTTTGCATGAGCGGGAACACTCGCATGTGAGGATTTTTCTTGTGCGCTCTAACACTTCTTCGAGAATCGAGCCGATCAAAGATGAGTAGCCCGCACCGCTCGTTAAGTTGTCGTAAAAAAACATTTCAATATGCGATTCACCATCATCTTTTATTCTTGGACGCCACCCACCGTTTATTTCGTTGAAGTCAATGTCTAGTACAAGGGAAACTGCTTTTCTAAATGCCTCATGCAATGTGGTTACGGCCGCTCTCAAAATACTTCTTTCGTATGCATTTCCATTGCCGACCAGTCTATTGGTATCATATGTGATATCAAGCATAAACATATCGGTTAAAAACTCATAGCCTAAGAAGAGACTCGCTTCTATCGTGCCGTCATGTTGGCATAAAAGACGGTGATCGTGGTAAGGCTGTGAAATTGAAAATCGTGTTTTCGCTTCTGGATCAGCAACCTCAGCGCCTCCGCATTTCTTGCAAACATTAAAGCCGTTCTTGCTTCTACCCATGTTGACGGTTAGCACTTGTCTATCGGAAAGATTGGCAAACCGGATATTACTTTGCCCAAATACACTCATTGACTCGTCTTCTGGCACATACGAATAATAAGGAGCTTCGGCATAGGTATATTGTTCGCTCTCATCTACAAATTTGACTTCGTTTCCCATAACCGGAGAAAAGCCCCACGGTCGCAGCATTTTATTTTTGACGATTGAAGATTTGCAATATGGGCATGTTGAACGACGTTCATTCTCTTTCTCAAGACCAAACCAATTGCACTCGGAACAAACGTAGATATCCTTGTAATAATCATTGTTTCTAAAATAAAATTCTGCTTGATTAGCTTCGAAGCCTCGCGGTCGCGGGTTAGCGTATATTCCACCGCTTTTGAAAATCTTTTTATCGATTGTCACGAATCTGCCAGGTGCATACTCACTTAAAGCAATGGCAATATCGCGTTCTGGTGCATATTGGATATCTCTCGGTGCGCTTTTTCCGCGCTCAGATTCTTTTTCAACAAAAAATCTAACCACGTTTTTAGGAAACGAGTATGAAGGTATAAAACCTTCCCGATAAAACACATCAAATGCAGGGGTTTCTTTGTCGTTGTTGATGTATTCGTCTCGCTTCCCTTCCGCTAAGACCAAGAGGCAAATGTCACGAAATTTGCTAATTGTGATAGCTGTTGATAATCCAGTCTCGTTTTCGAATGACTGGGCGTATTCGATGAAATTCTCTCCATACTTCTCACAAAACGAAATTATCCCAATATCAGCTATGCTATCATATTGACTACTCATATCAGGCGTGGACATAAATCCATTTAATGTCAACATGTTTACGTGCCGTTGCTTTATTTTTACATTATCTCGATCAATCCACGGTTTGCGAGGTGATCCGGAGATCATTTCGTCAGGATTCATAAAATAGTGACTATCATGTATGCCGCCTGAAGCATAAGTAACAATTGTCGAAATGCCCGCATTTTTACGTCCCGCACGGCCAGCCCTTTGCTGATAATTTTCACGCATGGGAGGAATATTGCGAAGCCCAACAGCGGTTAACGAGCCTATATCAATACCAACTTCCATCGTTGTTGTACAGCTAAGAACATCAATTGACTCCTCGCCAAATTCACCTGCGTTTATGTCTTGAAAGCGCATTTCGTACTTTTCTGTACGACTCCACGTGTCGTTGCGAACTTCCTTGTGTGACAGCTGCGCTGTATGCTCTTCGGTTTCGATAGTGTGTATTTTCTCAATCTTTCGAAGTGCATTAAGAACTGGAATGCGCCAAAAGTCGAATCTGGATAAATCAGAATCTTCAATTTGTGCTAACGCTGTGGAATCGAAGCAAACCCCACAGTAATCTCCAATTTTAAAGGGGGACATTTTTCCACATTTAATGCAACGATGCCAAATGAAACTTTCATCTGTGAGCTGTATTTTCACAGCACTCAACCGTATATAGTAATAGTTATTTGAGGCCGCACCAAAAAATTCATCTCTCACTTTTCCGATTATCTTACCTACATCTGTCGAACTCAAGTCATAGGTCTCTTGAATACGTTGCATTAACATCTTAAGGGCATTTTGAAATTCAAAGCTAAGCCCAAAATCTTGTGCCTTACTACGTCCCGGCAAACCCTTTCTGATGTCATCAGGTATAGTTTCGCCAAGTGCGGCTGAATCATCCATAACATCCCAAAAAAGCAAAACTAGCAACTCGTATAGGGCATTTTCAGAAATAGCAATACCAGCCTCGTTCAAATCATAAACACAGTTTTCTAATAACTCTGAGGTCGGAGCTAAGAAACCAATTCCAATATCTTTAAACGAACGCGGACTTTCTGTAAAAAATGTCAGCAATTGCTCGTAATATTCATCCGGCATTGTTCTGTACTCATTGGCAAGTGCTGAGTAATCCAAAGGGCGCCCACGGTCAATAGCTCTCTTTTTCTTTATTGCAAAAGTACGTAAATCATCAAAAAACTTCACTCTGCTTTTACCGCTGAAAAAAGATAACTTATTCTGAATACATACATCCATAAACGCTGGATACAAATCTGACAATGTATGCTCTTTATCGTCAACCTCCAAAAGAAGCGATGCAAGCATAACTGCTTGTCGAAAAGCGTCGCCATCAGAAGACTTAGAAAGGTCTAACGCTAACTTAGCCGCATTCTGTCGCGAGTCGGAGAATAAAAGCACCTTTCGCCCTTCATTTATAAGGTCAAGATTTTTTGGTGGTTGCAATTCAAACTGTGCTTTTGTGAGATTGTAAAATGGAATATTTCCCTTTGTCGCTAAATCTACGGGCTTTTTTAATGGCATCGGCTTCTTACATTTCGGGCATACGCCAAAATTATAAGATTGTGTCTTGTTGTCAAAGTTATCATTGAAGACAACAGTTAGCAAGGATTCATCATCTTGCGGAGAGGTATAAAGTTTGCCTGTCAATGGGTCAAGTGCACCAATTTTATCATTCTTTCCCCTTTGATAATTTTGGGGCACAACATACAAAAGCATCTCTTTTAGAGAGCTTGCGTCCCCATCCAACCCACGTTGTGGAAATACATACCAGAAAGGTTGTCCTTCTGTTTTTTGCATATATACACGAAGATACAATGCACCGCATTTGATATGATTTACAAGTTCATATATTTTTCCGCCACATTCGCATTTATCTCTTGGAATTGAAATTATTTTGCCAAGCGGGAGTTTTTCCCGCTCAGAATATTTTGCATTCTGACATTTTGGATTTGAACATACATAAAGACCTTGCAAGCCACGCAAAAACATATGCAAGCGCACTGGGAATAATATGTTGCCGTCTTTTGCTGCAAGTGAAACCAAAACCAACAACGCATCCAGTGCTTTTTCGGCATTTGGTGAATCACCAAACAAAGAATCTTTAATTCGACTGTATGACCTCGCACCATCGCGGCATAAACTGTTCAACTTGATAAAACCTTCATACTTTGGAAGGTTGTCATACAGCCATGCTTGCATTTGAATTGTTGTATAGTCTGCTGGAATATCTACACGAAACACCGCTTTTGCAAAAGAACAAATTCTATCGGATATTTCATCTTCCTGTACTTGATCTGTACCAATGGAGGCCAAGGCCTCAATATCTGTTTTGATTTCCGGATTTTCTTGTACTGATTCCTTTTCACCAAACAGAAATTCGCACTCGGAAGGCTCTTTGCCTGTCAACCCCGTATAGAAGTGATCGATTGCCCCTTTTTCGCCTTGCGGCATACTCGCGGTAGTGAGAATAAACTGAACCCTATCTTTTGATATTCCTAAGCGATAGAAAAGCCGCTCTAGCAAAAGAGCTATTTCACCTCCAGCAGAACCACGATACATATGCGCTTCGTCCAAAACAATGAGGAGGCTGTTGTTTTCGGTTTCATCAAGCCATTCCTTTGTTTTGTTCCAAATATCAGCTTCTCTTTGTCGCATTAGCATATATTCGAGCATCGAATAGTTTGTAATTAAAATATCCGGTGGGCAGTTTTGCATTTCAAATCTTGTGATCAACTCTGCATCGAATGGAGATGGCATATGGATATTTTGCTCTAAATTGGTTATGAAGTTTAACAGTCCATCCTCACCATATCTCGCTGGATACTTGTTAATGCTTTTTAAGCCATTTATGTTACTTAGTTGACGCTTTTGGGTATCGGAATCTGCATTTTCATCCACAAGATAATCTTCTCGGAAAGTTGATGCCAATTTACGACTACTAGATTTTTCCATTTTTCCGGAATAAGGCGTTCTCCCCGTATACATGCCAAAATGCGGAATGCGAGTTGCATGTGTATCCTTTGTAAATATGTTCCTAAACTTCTCTCCGCCTATGATTTTCCTAAATCGTGCCAACTGGTCTGAGACAAGGGCATTCATCGGGTAGATGATTATTGTTCTGACCGCATCTTTTTTGAATAATTCCGGGTAATTTTTTGCTTCATTGAAACATTTAGCGATAATAGGCCACAGGAAACACTCCGTCTTACCCGAGCCTGTTCCGGTAGAAACAAACAAATCGCGCCCGTTTAAAAAATGCTCAAGTGCAAAAACTTGATGTTCGAAGGGGTCAGCAAAAACACCAAGGTTTTCCTTTATAAGTTCACCAAGGGATTCTTTGATGCCTTGTTCAATTTTGGATGACGAAACAATCCCATTTCGCAGTTTTTTGTACGATGCAGATGTTTCAATGAACGGCTCGCGGGCGATATTCGTATATTCAGAACATAACTCGCCTAATATATCGTCTACATATAACAAAAGGGTTTCGCTATTTGCGAGATAGTCGGATTTAATATAATTTTTCAACCTATCACGAATGGCTTGATAATACTGTTGTACTCCGTTAGTATTACGCATGAGTGTGTCCCCCTTTGAGTTCTATTCCAATGTTTGAAAGCACAGAGATGGCCTCTGGCAGATTATTGTTTCTTACAATAAAACTAACTTTATCAAAAGCATTACGCTCAGGCCAAGATATAAGCAACATGAAATAATATTCTCTGTTAGGCAGTTGACCTTGTATTTGTATTTTTGAGTATTGTTCATCAAGCTTTATAACTACTCCGTTTACTGGGCTACCGTAATGCACTTTTAAAGCAAAATACAGCCGCCTGTATTCATACGAAATGAAACTATCAGATTGGGTTTCTACTGGTTCATCCGCAAACTGCATACTCTCTTCTGATTTAATGACACGGTAAAATACCCTTGGTTCAATTTTTCGCGCCACTGAATATTCTGTTTCCATGTTCTTTCCCCACGATTTGGATGGAGGTTTTTTTGACAAGGGATTAAAAAACTCAAGTTGTTCAACCTCAATATCTCTGTCATAAAAGTCCAACAAATCAAACCGCGAATGGAAATATTCTTTACAAGTTAGATCATCTCTTATAAGGAAATCTTGCGCAGATACCTCGTATTCTGTCGGTTGTGTAAAAACGCCCAAACCAGCTACAGTATAAGTATTCTCTGGCAACCCGAAAAACAATGATACATCACCAAATGGAATCGAGCGTCCAAAATTACCTAACCGATTATGGTTGTTGTTATCAGTTAAAAGGTATCCTGTTTCTTCATAAACCCTGCGGATGGCAACCGCTATATTGTTATGTTGACTGTTCGTATCAACAAATCTACCTTTAATGTCGGGAAATAAATCAATGTATTTTTCTAGCAAATCATTCAGTACAATAGTTTGGTTATGCTTTGATGTGCCAACCCTATCACCGCTAGAGTTTCGAGCAGTATAAAGACACCATTGCCCCAAAGCAGAATAACATAATCGGTAAGCAAAAGATGCGTCAGATTCATTACGGAAGCGGCTTATTCCCATATCCACAGACATAGCATTCATTAGTGCATTTATCACGCAAACCACCTCCGCAACAAGTCTTTATTCGGACTTTTGCCTCCAACGTTTGTATATTTGTTCAACCGCTCTGATACGTTAAAGGGAGTAGTTTGCATCACATCTGTACAATAAGGTAAAATATCAAATGCCAACTTACAGCACAAATCGGTTTCGTTGGTAATTGTAGCACACATATATTCAGCTACACCTTGAGGATATCCTAACTCGCCGAGAATTTCACGCATTAGTTGCGAAAAGCGATTGTCAGGCTGTAATGACTGTGGCGCATATTCCGCTTCATCTATAATTGATGGGTCTTCGGTTAGCTCCACCGGATTATTAAACGCCGCTATTCTGTTAAGGTTAAGATATTGCCCATACTTCAAAAATTCAACTGATATATATTTCAACATCCTGTCATAGGCGCAGGTCAAAAAAATAATATAGCCTCTGTGTCTTTCAAATAATGAAATTAAAGCCGATTCGTTGAAGTTTCCAATGAAATTATCCAAGCATAGAATGCGTTCAGAAGAAATTACAAAATTTTCAATTTCATCAATTGACAAGCCGTCACGAAAGCAAAGAGTTTCAACATCTGGCTTTCCCATTATGGAGTTGGACACACATCGCATTAGGGGTAGCCCTACCCGCCTATTGATAACGATGGGTGTCGCTTCGAACAACACATGGGACAAGTGCGTTTTTAACAATGGCACAAATGGTTCGCTTGATTTTATACCTAAAGATTCAAAATTGTATTGCAAATAGTCACTAAACTCCTCAATATCGACCGGCCGTTTCGGCTTAGAATCCGCAATCTGTAACCGTCTAGCTTTCTCATTCTGCTGTGCCACTTCCGCTCTTATTTGTTCTTCAAGAAGCTGGATGGAACTTTTGGTATTGGACAATTCCAATTTTAACTCATGGATTCTTGCCTCTTGCCCTTCATTTTTCTTTTTAAGATGCTTAATTTCATCGGCTTTCTTTTCGTTTTCGGCCTGAATGGCATGAATTTCCTTATTTTTAGCGCGTAGCTCTCTGGTGCTACTTTCTGCTTGAGCAAGTTTTTGATGCAGCCTGTCTATATTTATGCGACTTGATTCAATTTTGTCCCGCAATTCGGCTTCATGAATTTCTTTTGTTTTTAACGCCTTCTCCTGTGACATTATTTTTTCGTCATTTACTTTCAGATTTTTAACTGCGGCTTCAAGAAAAAGGATTGCTTCATCCGAATGTTTTTCTTCATTTTTCAATTCAAAATAAAGCCTTATATTGTCAGCAAAAAAGCAGAATGGTAATGTGTTTATAAGTGCCATTTCCTTGCTGTCGCCATTAATCAAACACTCTTCATAATGCTCTTTTATTTGATCAAGCCAATCCCCAACTATTTTTTCAAGAAAAAACTCTATGAAACCACGTGTCCGATATCTGAAGAGAAGGTTGCTAATGTCAAGCTTGGCAAGTGAAGTTTTGTTTACCCTAAATCCCGGCCGGATCTTAACAAATTCTTTTGGATTTGCCATGAAATAAGTGATGGCGTGGTCTCTTGCCTGTTGGTTTTCGCCAATAGTAAAACATATGTAACGAATATCATCTTCGTTCATGATGGTTAAGAGGTTCATAATTTGCCCTCCAAAATATACTGTTTCACGACCGAGCTGATTCTACCAGCAGCTTCGCATTCGGAAGTATACTCCATCGCTAAATCAGTAAGTTGGAGCGAGTTAAAAACCTCTGTAACAAGCGGTTCTACCCTCTTACTATGTGCCAAAATATCAGCCAACAAGTCCTGTCCCGCTAACTCAGTATGCGGAAGAGGTAATATCGTCTTGCACAAATAACTTGAATTAAAGCCTTTTATCATGCTTTGTTGCGTCATGTTAACAATCTGCCCTACACGCAGCGGCAAAACCCCGTCCATGCCAAAATAAAAGTAGGAAAAATCGCCCAGAACAGTAAAGCACCTGGTTATATTGGTATGGGATTTGTTCTCATCATATGTCGAATCTTGGCTTTTTTCATATCTTATTTGGATTTCAGCATTTCGTCGGAATACTCGAAATCCTGTATTAAACGAAATGTTGGTAACATTTTCGCATATCTGTTGTATGTCAATTGATTTTACACTGATATTGTTCTGGGCTCGTAATGTAAAGCTAGTGTGCAAAAAAACAGAGTTGCCACGAACATTAGCAATATCATCACTAAATGTCGCTGGCGGCCATAATAATGTTAGGGTATCTGATTCTTCCAATTCATATCCCCATGAATTTACCAAACTTTCAACTCTCGAGGTTTTATTTTGAATTTTTATGATAATACCTGTGAAACTATTCCCCATTGTATCAACCTGTAATGGATCGCTTATGTCCATACCTTCGTGTGAAAGTTGGATTGGATGTCCGCTCTGAAACAACACAAAATACCTAGTATTGGTGAAGAGCGTTTTGCCTTGCACCATGCGAGCATTGAAAACATCTTCATTACCAAGCACTTTGAAAACGGTAGGGGTCTTGCGCTTAAAAACACTATACGTTCTGTTTTGTTTGTTGTATGTGTTTGAAAGGTGGTAGTCAAGAGAAAATGCATTAATCGGAATCAGTGTAAGTTCATCCGACAAGAAGTTTGTAGCATTTACTTTTATCGTGGCAAAAGGTTCACTTGAATTATTAGTCCTTAACTCAAAACTAATTTTATGATTTTCGTATTCCTGAATTTCGCTCACACTTAACCTGAGGCCTATTTTGAATACTTTATTTGCGCAGTCAAAATAAAAATCAACACGCTCATAGGCATTTTTCTTTAACTGATTTAACTGAGAGCTTATACTCGAATCATTAAAACCTCCAAGATAAAATGGGCAATCTTTGTCATTGTCGCCGTTGCGATGCCTGAAATGGACAGACTGTTTTTTGCTAAAAAGTGCAGCAATAAATGCCTCTTCGCCGCAATATGTGCATACATAGCGATACTGTTCATGCCCGCAATCTTGCACTGCGAGTTTTGCATCTACTTCTGTTTGTAATATGGTATCATATGCATTCAGCATTAAACCTGCCCCCTTGCTTCCAAAATCAATCATCATTATTGGAAAACCGAATCCGGTTATTCCACCATACGAAATTGATATACCTAATGATGATAGAGTGCTATTAATTTACTTGGCTTTCTTCAATCTACCTGTGCTTTTTGATTTTGTCGCCAGCGCCAGCGACGGCAAAACTTGCCCCGCAGGGCCTCGCGGGAGCGCCCACAGCACTTTCGGCATCGCCAAAGTGTTATAGTGGGTTATATACTTTGAAAAAGATATGCAACGCCACGGCGCTTACCTCGTAACAGAGCTTGCCGCCTGTGAGCAAAAGGCTTGCCAATTTTGCAAAACCCTGACCAACTGATAACTCGTTTTCAAAAATCCCTACATGCAACGGCATTTAGTTTTACGAAATCTGTCGCCTAAATTCTACATTTATTTTACCATATCCTTACTTGGATTCATAGATGAAATTTCGATGTTATGTTCGTAGCTCCATGCTATTAAATTACACAGTTGCGCATCCTCTCCCGATTGGATTTTATCCAGTCGGGATTTTTGCTTTGGAGAAAATTTTGGGTAGACACTAAAAACACCCTCTCAAAACGACATATTTTTCACGTTATACGCGGGGGTACAAATCACCAAATATTTCACGACATTTGAGAAGTGAAAAAATATTTTTCTTCGGAAGCCAAAAACACTTAACAAAACCGCTTGAAATTCACGATAAGTGAAGGAGGCGATGCCAAAAGAAAAATAATTTTGCTAAGTTTCTCAAAAACACCCCTACAAAGCCTTTAAATTTTCACGCTATATAAGGGGTTCAAAACAGCAAATATTTCACGTTGTATGAGGAGATGAAAAATATTTTTCTCAGATAGCCCGAAAATAGGGTGCCAAAACCCGATATTTTTCACGTTATATGAGGAGCAAAAATTATTTCCGATGACAGTCCCGAAACACTTGTGCAAATCTCTACTTTTTTCACGCTATATGAGAGGAAGTGATAGCTCACCAGAAGCACCACCCACAACTGAATCCGCAGCCGACCAGATACAGCATCTACAATCTTGCTCATGCCGTCTACTCGGAGAGATGGTGCGAGAGATAGATATTGCAGACATACCCCCTGCCAAACAAGGCAAGGTATAGGAACGTGGTCGGGATGAAAGCGGGCAAAAAGAAATTTATTAACCGCCGCTGTGTCCTCCGAGCGCATTGGCAACACAAAAAATACACTGGAAGTCAAAATTTAAGGAGGAATTTAATGCAAGAAGCAAACAAGGCAACGACAGTGCCTACACCATCATCAACACCATCTAGCCCAAACCAATTATCCGTAATTGACGGCGCAAGCCTATTGGCTTTGGATGTAGACCCACCACGTTTTATAGTGGCACGTCTTTTGCCTGTTGGTCTACATCTGTTAGCCGGCAGCCCAAAAATCGGCAAGTCATGGTTAGCACTTTGGTTGTGTAATCAGATTTCAACCGGGGAAAAAGTTTGGGAGTTCGATACACAGAAATGCGGAACGCTTTATATCTCACTGGAAGATACCCTTGACCGTCTGCATCTCCGGTTATCAAGAATAACAGAACACGGTTCAAAGGAAACATTGTTTGCAACCACTGCTGAAAATCTTGCAACAGGGCTGATAGCGCAGTTGGAAGGCTTTGTAAAGAATTACCCCGACACAGGATTAATCGTTATAGATACATTCCAACGCATCAGGGGCGC
>Ga0123355_10019028_pt1 | contig 10923 bp, 10 predicted proteins | sample TergutEmb28metaG_3_FD_89872 | JGI IMG/M metagenome (GOLD analysis project Ga0123355, IMG submission 89872) | Embiratermes neotenicus P1 segment gut microbial communities from Petit-Saut dam, French Guiana - Emb289 P1 | ecosystem: Host-associated > Arthropoda: Insects > Digestive system > Gut ...
CCTGACCACCTCTACCTCCTCCTAAAATCCTACCTAAGCGAACGCTACTTTCAAGTTAAAATCGATGACGAACTGTCTGATTATCGCCCCATTAGAGCAGGAGTGCCACAAGGCAGCGTCCTGGGAGCGCTCCTCTGCTTGTTATATACTGCCGATTTCCCAACAACACTGGACACGCTCATGACGACATTCGCAGATGACACCGTAATACTATCATCAGATCCTGACCCCGTATGCGCAACTGAAAAACTCCAGCACCATCTCAACCTACTCCAAAACTGGCTGGAACGTGGAGAATTAAAGTAAATCCAAACAAGCCCGCACAGGTAACATTCACCAAACGACGAGTCATCTGTCTGCCAGTAAATCTTCACAATACTCACAAACCCGTCAAAAAAGAAGTAAAATGCCTAGGATTTCAACTAGAAGGAAAACTAACGCGGAAGACGCATATAAAAGCCAAACGATGCCAACTGGAACTCAAGCTCAAAAACATGAGCTGGCTAATAAACACACGTTCAGAGCTATCTCTAGACAGCAAAATAGCCGAATACTGCGACCCATCTAGACATACGGGATAGAGCTATGGGGATGCAGCAAGCCATCCAACACCAAGATTCTCCAAACATTTCAATCAAAAATGCCCAGAATGATCAGTAGTACCCCCTGGCACGTCTCTAACCAAACCTTGCACAACGACTTCGAAATCCCGTACATAACGGAAATGATTAGAATCAACACCAACAAATACAAAAAATGCAGCACTGTGCACAGTAATCAACTGATTAGAACCCTCTTCAACCCCTCAAACGACAGACGACTCAATCGGTCATGGCCGGAAGACTTAGCCCAATAGCAAAGCTCCAGTGAACCATCGATGGATGGTGCCTGCTTCGCGGTCTTTTCTTACCTCAACTTTACTAATTACCTATCTATGTTGAGTAGAACGTAATTTGCAATATACAATAAAAAAAATTTACGGCCATTTTGTGGAGACCTGCTCTGTTAATGTTGGAGAGGCAGAGGAGTACCGCGTGTGTCGTCTTGTTCAGTGTTTTGACAACTGCAAAGGAAGTTCTTTATGTCGTTTTAATATTGTGAATTTTATTTTCTTCTTTTTTGTTACGACCATATGCATTCTAGTGCTTCAGTTTGTATTTACACTTTATGCTGTGGTCTCTCTCTAACAAACCGTCTCTCTCACCCCTATTCTTTTGCGTCGCAAATTATTTTCAGACAACGCCCGTCAATCTGCGGGTGCAAAAAAACTAACCAAAAGCAACAATCGACACGTCTTCTCTATAAATTTCAGTGCAAGTTTATTTAAATAAACCCTCTAATGTAGCAAGTTACATTAAGTCAACAAGAGCAACGCTTGTGAATTACCAGTTTAGAAGCATGTGGACGAAAGGGCAGTGGTCGTCTTTGCAGTACTGTGCCATAACTCACCTCTACGTTCATCATCCCATTGTACAGTTACACTTAAACAGTAACAATAAAAGTGAAACACAACTTGCGTAATTTAAAAACCCAGCTTAATATTTCGGTTTGCATATAAGTAGTTTAAAGTTTCCAAATACGACGTGTATGGGTTTGACTTTATTACTTGATACATTTTATGTATTGAAACACTACATTCATATACACTCTTACGGTGGCTTACATAATGATCCGAAATGTGTGGCTGATTTTTTAAACATACAAGTTTGCTCGACAGTTATTGTTATTGTCCCCCATGCAATTATTTAGAGGTACTCAGGAAACCTCAAGAAGTGACAAGGGTCGAAATCTCGACCACCACCAAAAGGAATCTGACAAGTCCAAAACTGCTCTCGTCAAACTCCAGCGAGGAGAACGTTCTGTCAAGGCTGCTTGTAATACTGTTAGATTAAATCTTGTATTTTTAATACCCTGTAATTTATTTATCTAACAACATTCCTGGAAAGACGTACAAGCTGAGTCATATGAACTTAACCGTACACTCGATGACAACCGGGGTTAACTAGCACCTCATTTAACATCAGCACTTTTAAACATCAAATTATAACACGGTAATGAGTGCATGGGCCAGCTTACACGTATAGCTGGGTAATATAGAGTTATTCTTTGTCTAAAAATTTCTCGAATCAGGCTTTGTGTATCAACATTTGGCACTACAACAACTTTAGTGGTTCTCTGCGCCCCGCAATTCTTTGTCCCCCAGGAAAGATAACCCAAATACTCTAAGTACAGGAAGTTGGGCGGGCGTTAGTATAGGTGGCATCACAGTAGCAAAGAGGAGGATCAGTACCGCGGTAATCGAGCCCCCAGGTCTCCGGTCGTTCAAACCCTAGCTTAGTGGCTATTGAGACTGAGTCACCAACACTACATTTTGGGATTAGTACTACAATTTTATATATTTAGTTTTGTTTTTAAAGACTTGAATATCACCATCATCACCATCATCATCATCATCGTCTTCGTCATCATCATCCGTCACAAGTTAGGCCTTGTAGACCAATTTCGGCCTCATCTAATAGTCTTTTCCAAGGTCTTCCAAGTCGTCTTCGTCCATTTGGTCCACAATTCAGCATTATTTTTGGCAGCCTGTTGTTGTCCATTCTTTTTTACATGTCATAGCCAATTTGATTTGTAGCTTGTTAGTTTCCTGTCAACTGGCTCTACTTTCAACTCTTCAAAATTTATTCTTTCTCTTTGGGTCAAAAAGGGTGTAGCCGACTGTTCATCCGAAAACTTTCATCCCGATTGAGGTCAATTGTTTTTATCCCTTTTTCTAAGGGTCCAAATTTCGCTTCCATATCAACGAATGGGACAGCCAGTGCTTTATATACGTTTATTCTTGAAAGTTTCTCCACCAAAGCTGCTTTAAAAATGTTGTTTATAATTCTCAGGATTTTATAAAATATTGCTGGTTTATATTAGGATATAATTATATAAAAGGGAACGGAGAAACCGGACTAATAGGGCTATGCTTCATTTCCTACATGATCCCCGCCAGACGACCAGATGCTGTGCTCGCATCTTCCAAGTGTAAACTTGATGCATCTCAGAAGCAGTAGTCTACTACATCACATCAAGCTCCAAACTGTTTACCTGCAAGTTATTAAGTATATTCGTACCTTTCACTTTAACTGTCTCTTAAATAGTACTCAAACTCAATTACTACCTTGCAGTCTATATACAGTGTTTCTATGGCAGAAGTCCATGGTTTAATTATTAATAGTGTTAGGAAAGTGCGTGCTGTTGATTCTGAGAATCAAGCGAAACACATAAATACACTGTGCATGAAATACATAGATTTGGGTATGAAATGATTAGAACGTATCGTATACGTTGAGCTTTATGCTGTTAAGTAAGAATTAGCAGCTTCTCTCTAATGTTTAAATCAAGAATCTCATTACGTAACACTTAATCGTCACTGGATTTAGGACCGACGCTTATGGATATTAAAGAACAGCAATATTTTAATGAAATTCAATTTTATTGTAGGCTGAATGAGAGCTACTTTCATGCATGCCTCCTTAGTGTGCAAAGATTTGTTCTTAAGACATCCACTGCAAAATTCATGTACCCGATTTATTCGGTACGTCTTCAATTCCTAACAGATTTCTTTTCCATTTTGCAACGCTCTATGTTAGCTTATACGTAGCTTATGTTTTATTTCCGCTAAGTCTGAATGTATTATTTTTATGCATAGCTAAGTGAAAGCATAAGGATTACGTTTTCAAAATATCTCCTTTTCAGATTTTGTGCTAATAGGCAATCCTCTGACAGTATTGTATTTGCTTCGCCTTCCCGTTCCTTCACTGCAGAGTTTTGCATGTTTCTCAGATTACATAATGTAGACGATGGGACAATTCTGTAAAATACAGTACAGTGAAAAATATTGTGTGTCAGTCTAACTCCATAATTTTACTTGAGTTTCTGTTCTAATTATTTTTGGTTTGTTAAACTTCCAAAACCTCAGCACTGAAGTTTCAGGTAATTGTAAGTAATTAATTAGAAATTATCCGGGAATTGTTGGAAATAACCTTAGACTGTGGTGCAGTTACAAATATTTGGAGGGACTGAGTAATCCCTCAAAACCACTTCAGCCAAAAAAAGCTTATGTGATTGGTCTTCAGCCCATCCGATCCAGGTTCGATCCCGACAGCCGGCTCCGTTGATATATACGTAGAAGGTCGTATTTACAACTAACATAGAAATATTTAAAAAAATATTTACCTAGGCAAGTCGAAGTCCTCTCTGCTCACTCCGCGATTTCTCTTCAGGCCACAAGGAAGAGCGACACGCTGTTGCGGGTGTACAGTTTGTGACAGATGTGCTGCGATTGTGTGACGGAGATGGATGTCGGCTGGCCAGTAGAATTCATTACGTATGCGAGGCGAGACACATATTAGCCAGATTGATTTAATGCTGGGATCAGGCAATAGCAGTCTGAGCTGAAAATTTGGCAGTGCGTTGTTGACTAAGAAGTACGTTATACATGTGAATTATTCGGCAGTATCGAGGCAATATCAGATGGTGTATTTGGTGTGTGTTTTGATGTACGATATTTTGTGCAATATTTTTGTGTTATTTATGTGTCTTGATGTATTTGATGCAGTGCTCTTGTCATGCAGACAGAAAACAGCCTGGTGTGTGGGCTATAACGAGATCAGCAGAAAAACATCACCAAAACCGACATGACGAACTTTCCCAAGATGTATCTTCCAACCCCACCGTATGAGAAGAAAGAGGGTCAGGCACCAGTGAGATTGTCAGTGAGAAGTAGTGAGCTGGTTCTCTGCGGGGCACATGAAAAAGGGCGAGTACAATTTGCACTGGACGTTTCGGGATGCTCTTAGAAATAAGGTAAGCTGAAAAAAGTTCTGTAAGTAATACTTAAACTATTTTTTGGCTGTTGGGAACTGAATACATTTTAAGGGAAAATAAATAAGCCAATAAATGCATAGTTATGGTTAGTATTGGCGTTTATTAATGTACTTTATTTCAAACATATTTTAGTTAATGCTTGGTTATATATTTCTTATGTGTGTGTTACACAGAGCTGCCATCTTGCAAGCATAAAGTGTGAGAGCTGATATTCATTTGTACCTGATTCCTGAATCTTGAGCTCTCGTTATTTGACGGTGTTTATACGTGTTAAGGACATTTCTGTCATTCTTGTTGGCCCTTGCACAAGACTGACACAGGTAGCGCGTGTTACGGGGCGGCAGGGCGAAGGAAATATTTTGGCCTAAGGGACAGGAAGTAAGGGAAAATTGGAGGAAATTTTACATAATTAGGAAGCATATAATCTGCACTCGTGAATAGGTATCATTAAAGTGGTTGGAATATATATCATGAATGGACTGTAGAAGAAAGACTCCGTAGTTTTGATGGAAAACCCTAAAGGAAAGGGATCACCTGGAAGACCTAGTTATAACTCATTAGAATAGGCCTATGTTAAAATGGATCATACGGCAGCATGATATGCTGTGGAGTGGGTTCAAGTCTATGAGGATAGTTAACCCTGGGGGAAAGGGAGGTGTTCTGTAACACACTAATGAACCTTCGGATTCAATATAATGCCGGAATTGTCTTGACAATTCCCTAATTTCTCCAGACGGTATCTTAGTCCTTTGTGTAGCATTTCAATTTATGTTTTATTGACAGTCACCTAAAAAGTATGTAATTTCTGTTCTTTTATTTTGGAAGAAGAATTCCATCTCCATAACAAAGATCAGTTAGTTAGTATTCCACAGGGCCTGAAATGTAGTCTCTTGCTATTACGACAATACACTCAATACAATCGATACACTCAACAAGTAAAATATCAAAATGTTAATGTTAAATTTAGTACATCATCATCCCCATCATCATCATCATCATCATCATCCTCATCGTCCGCAACCAGTTAGGTCTTGATAGACCTGTATCGGCCTCGTCTAATAGACTCTTCAGAAGTCTTTCAAGTCGTTTTCTTTCACTTAGCCTATAAATCAGCGCCAGTACCTCCGTGTGTAAAGTGCTAAACTTTCAGCAGAAGTGGATTTCGTTGAAACAAAATCGGCCACAATTCAAATATCTATTATGCCCGTAACTCAGTAAAAATACATTTTCTCTTTCTTAAAATGTGTGTGCCAAGATGATGAAGAAATCATCTGCTTATACGGAATCCGATGAAGTTTTCATTGTAAGATCCTGCATCCTGGTATTAACCACCGTCAAACTATACTTTTTGTGTGCATTTTCATTTTAATTCTCCAGCTTTCGCCTAATTCTCGCAAGCGGCATATTGTCTTGGGATTTTTCAACAGGCAAGATTCATTTGCAAATAAGATAGGCGCTGAAAACATGTATGGTAGAAAGAAGAATGAATCTGCAATATAAACTGTGTTCAGACCAAAAGTTGATTTTTGAAAAGCTATCGTCTAAACAGAGAGAGAAGGAAGAGTGGAGTGAACAGAGAGAAGAGGCAGTTTCATATTCCACCAGTGTATCGAACCAAGCTCTTTCAGTCCCTACCAAGGCTGAATAATTTACAGTTTGCGATGTAGCGAAGGAGCTCCTGCTAGCTTACTAACTTAATGGAAGTCTACATTAAGATGCGAGGGAAAGTTTGAAGCCGCGGGATCCTAATATTAAAATTTAATTGTGTAACCGCAGCCACGTACATTGTTTTGGCCGTCGGTGCGTGAGCCAGAGTGGCGGATCATACTAACAACCCTCACACTGCAGTCCCCAGTGCGGTATTATGCTGACATTGTGCCTTCTTAAGGACGTGTTTTCGGGTTAGACAGCAAGTATTAGCAATAACTGCCCGATTTTCATTCATTTAGTGGTTTGTATTCATATCGACAGTGGATTAAACGGCTATTTATTTTCACTTAAAAGCAAGGAGACTTGAACTGATTAAGTATAAAGAAGCCGTGCAGATTTTTTTCACTTTTTTATATATTACAAAGCAGTTTAAAAATTGCTGTTCAACACAGCTGAGTGTTGTATTATATAGGCATATGGCTACATGTTGCTATCACTAGTGGTCATCCTCAGGCCGTTAAAATAAACGAAACTAAAGGTAAATATGTAGCACCAACCATGAGACACGCCGCAATTGGCGCTATTATTAAAATTTCAGTTTTATATATTTTAACGGCCTGAGGATGACCATATGTGGTATAAACATGTACCCATATGCCTAGATAATACGTACATTAACAAGACAGGCGATGTGCATATAAATGTAATATTGAAGCACGAGCGCGAAAACCTTGTTGTAGTGAAAAAGCAAGAAGTATTACATATTCTGAGTATATGTCTGTAGCTTCATTTATCCAGCATGCAAGACGCATGTGCCATATTATATAGTCATCTGCGACCTGTCTGGCTGTCCATATTTTTCCACGTTATCTCATAAAGGCATGACTTTCAGGAAAACGTTATTCAACATAAATATGTGTTTTGGTTTTCCCTAAAAATTTTGTCTGAAGAAATTATCATTATAATAAGAACTGAGCGAGATATGATCATAAACGTCCATAGGCCTCCATGCAAAATGCCCATTATTCTCGTAAAATGTTCATGAAAGTTGAATTTTGTCGACAGATCTTAGAAATATATTCAAATATAAAATTTCATGAAAATCTGTCTAGTGGCAACAGAGTTGTTCCATGCGTTTGGGCAGACGGACAGATATGACACAACTATTATCCGCTTTTCGCAATTTTGCGAACGTTCCTAAAATTGTACAATTTTAATACTGACAATTTAGGCCCAATTCCGTTTACAATTTTGTACTAATAAATCACTCAGATTTTCATTTACAGGTAATATGCTATGGCCTTTGATTATAAGCCCAGAAAGACACTGCAGATTTATACAAGAAAAACATTGCATATTTGATGATTGTGAGAAATACTAAACTTGTGTCAAACCACGTTCATGTGTCGGAAATTTACACTGGAGAATAGTTTTTAACACACAGAAACAATCACATGCACATGTGTATTTAATACGAGATATCTACAATACACACGCTGCCGATTAACGCTGTTTTTTGTGTTGACAAATCTGTTCGTGGCTTTCGCAGATGTCAGTATCTCAGGTTATATGGCGTTCAGCGATGAGGCGACGAAAGAATAGTACGGTAGAAAAGACAACGAAGGAAGCGATCCTAGCCCAATTTGAGATTTAATTATTTTCCTGGGTGTATTGAGAAATACAAGACAAACATCACTTAAAATAGGCAATATTGCAGTATTATGACTTGAGCTAACTTAGTCAATTTAAATGCAGTTCTGAATCCTTTCTGGTTGTTATTGCGTATTTACCATTTCACTTGAATTTCTTGGAATGCGCATACACATTCAGGCATTTTTGGAGCGTTTCCAAAATTGTGAAAACTGCCTATTAGCGTCGTTGTGTCTGTCCATCCGTCTGCATGGAACAAGTCGGTTCCCACTGCACGGAATTTTAAGAAATTCGATATTTGAAGATTTTTTCGAAATTCTGTCGATAAAATACTTTTGATCAAAATCTGAGAATAATAACTTATATCTACATGAAGATGTGTGTACATTCGTGATAACATTTCGCTCGGCTCTTTTTAGAAAGTGCAAATTTTCAGCTAAAATTGTACAGAAAATTAAACCCTATGTTTTATATTCAAGAACTCTTTCCCAAAAATCCTGCCGTTTATGAGATAATGTGAAAAAAATACTGTAAAGCCAGAAAAGCCACAGAAGAAAATCGAGCATGCGCATTGCATGCTGGATACTGAAGGCTACAAACACACTCAGAATATGCAATATTCATTGCCTTTCAACTGCAACAATGGTTACAGCAAAGCAGCTCAATTTCAAGTTATACAAACAGTATATTGGCTGTCTTTTTCCTATTTCATTCTTCTCCTACCATTTATTGCGAATGACTTTTATGAACCATTTATTGAGTTTCAGCGGCATTCGAAGACATGTAAATTATGTAAATTTTTTAAATATTTGTATTTTGCTAGATACAAACTTACGGGATTTTTTGAGGTATGTAATTTGGAAGCTTGATTACATCTCTGTAACAGTAAGCCTAGTCTGAGAGTCTGACGGATGGGTACTTGTGAATTATGTGCACAAATTCAAAAAGACCTATTTGTGCTTGAACAGAATAGTAGCGGTTACAAAAACTATTATTGCTAAAGAAAACTTATCTACAAGAACATAAGGGAAATAGCGATATCGCAAGAAACGTAGACTTAACCGATTCTTACTTTATGTTAATTTTGACGTCACTGGAAGTATGGTAATTCAATTAAGTGTAATGTTTCGCCTTCATCAGCTTGGGTAGACATCGTGCTTAGGAAACGTAATCCTACTCTTTGAGGGAAAGATTGGCTTAAATCCCGCTACTATTTTCGAAAAGCTAAGCAAATTAACTTTTGTAATATGCCGAGATTTGCGGTTGGCTCGAGTAATTGGTGTTATGGCGGAAAGGATAGACTGGCGAGAAATTTGAAATTCAAATTGTTTTAGTTACGCCTCTAAAAACGTTTCATGAAGATGTGAGCCATGATGTTACTATCAGATGCAACGTGATAATGTCACATATACATCACAGCCTTTTAAATAAATAATATATTTTATACGTTAGGCACTTCAGATTCCTTGACTAAGGTTTGGTAATTAGCACTGCTATATATACTCGAAGTATGGTACGAAATTTGACCTACAAATATAGGCTGACATATCGAATTTTAAGGAGTTCGTACCTTCTTTCAAATTACATTCTCGATTACAGTAAAGATTCAAATTTTGTGACGTACATTATTTTACAGTACGTGACTCAAACCTCGCCACAAAATTAGGCACGTGTTCCCAAATCAGTTTTTTTAAACACTTTTCGATAAATGGATCCCTGGTGGAAGCTTGCGTCTTGTACGGTCAAATAAGGTATGCCAAAAGATAGGGAATATTCATCCTGAAGGTTTATTCTAAATAATCGTTACTTTCATTATAAATAATGAGAATACAGTATCTTGATTGCAGAATATGTAAAGATGTTATGCATTTAAGAAGAATATTAAAAAAAATGTTACATTACAGGAATGGCCACGAACTTGTGAAATGGACAAAAGTGGCTCACTGTATGATCAACTAATTTTCTCTTCGTTGGAAAAGGGATAAGCCGTGGATTCGAAAGTGAACAGATTAACTCAGAATATTGAACGCCTAGCAACAGCTCAGTGAATTAATTATTTATTTACTGATGGTTTATTTGTGCCATGACGCTGTTAATATTTCAGTCTGTTGATTGTGTTGTACTTGGTTCTTTACATATATTCATGCCCGTGTAACACCAGGTCCTTGCGGGGTATAATCTCTCTAATTACGGTACATATATAGTTACATCTGACTACTATCTCGCTCTTCCCCTTATACCACTGCAGTACTTCTGTTAACTAGTCTCTCCAAAAGTATTCCTAATTTGTCATTTTTTCCCCCTTTGCCTCCAATAAGGGCTTTGTCTCGCTGTTTTAGCTCATTTGCATCTAATTTTAAATAAGAATATTCCAATATTTTTATCTCCATTATATTTGTAGAAGTTTATGCTTTCTAATAGATTCCATACTCATTCATACTCAACTATTTACTAGGTAAAGGTTCTCTCCCATTTTTCGTTTTCGAATATTTTAATGTTATGGTTTTGATATCCTTCTCTCCCAAAACTAGGGTCGTTTGAATCTCTCAAATCCTCTCGTAATCCCTCGTAACTTCCAAGCCCCTTTTTCCACCGTACTATTTCATTTAAGCCGTTTCCTTCACAGCCACCAGTGCTTTCTGTTAACACACATGTGTTGCAGTTCTGCAGACTAAATATACAAAATTATGTTGAATAGGCAAGTTTGAAAATTCGCGAAAGGCGTCTGTTACCTTTGTCATATCTGTC
>Ga0123355_10019029_pt1 | contig 10923 bp, 14 predicted proteins | sample TergutEmb28metaG_3_FD_89872 | JGI IMG/M metagenome (GOLD analysis project Ga0123355, IMG submission 89872) | Embiratermes neotenicus P1 segment gut microbial communities from Petit-Saut dam, French Guiana - Emb289 P1 | ecosystem: Host-associated > Arthropoda: Insects > Digestive system > Gut ...
AGTAGGCCTTCCGTATATTCAACACACTCGGAGCTGTCTGGGACGTGCGTCTGGGGAAGGGAAAATACACTTCTTATCGTCAATGTTCCGCGGGTCGTGACAAAATGTACATTGTTACGCTAATTACATTCCCGTTTGTTTTGGAACTGCCGCTTTTACACTTGTCAACGCACATGTTGTTTACTTTCTTAACACACAAATTTTCTTATCGGCGAGTTTCTTAATTTATAGACATGTGAAAAGTTCTATTTCTTTAAAAGAAATGTACAACGATAAGAATATATTGTCACTGTCCGAGTCGAAACTGAACCAGTGCAGCAGTTTCCCTGTGGCGGTGTGTCGAAAACGTCGACAAGGAGAATCTGAACAACTTGAACTGAGTGACCAGCAGACGTACAGAGGGCCTCACTGTGAACTGCACACACACGGAACGTAAGGAACTGACAGCAGGGAGACTTGCGGAGGGAAATACTTTAAATCAAATTGTGACTATATATATATATATGATTTCATTTTTGACTCCTTTTTCGCCTATTTCTTTTATCAGTGAAAAATACTCTCTATTCTGCTAAAGGGTATTTGGTAAACCTAATTATATGTGTTGCACCATTCTATTAAGCTGACATAACTGCACGGAACGGTTTGTAATTTAAAGTTCAGGCTCTATTTTGTAATGATGAATAGCAGTATAATTGCAGTCAAACACAACGTTGGTACACAAAAACTTTAACAGAACATAGAAGCTATATGTTTCGGCTGACTTGAAGCCATCTTCAGGCTTGGACTAGAAGAAATTAAATATATAATTAACAACTGCTTAGAAGTTAGAAAATTTGTTTGTACGTGAGTGATTTATATAGTAGAGTGTGATTTAAAATAATGGACTCTAAGTTGTACGTCTATATTTTCTGAACTGTACACAGTATGTGTATGCTCTGTACACAGTATGTGTATGTTCTGTACACAGTATGTGTATGCTCTGTACACAGTATGTGTATGCTCTGTACACAGTATGTGTATGCTCTGTACACAGTATGTGTATGCTCTGTACACAGTATGTGTATGCTCTACGTACTATTTAAAAGACGAAGTCCAACGGTTTCAAGTACAATCGCTATAGTTCTCGTCTATTGCACAATTGTGCGGCAGCGTCAGTTGAGAACAAAATGGCTAATATGCAGCGCAAGAAATTTTGCGTGTATCAGAGGAGAATGTTAGACGAATTCAAGAGAGTTTTGAGCCTAGCCCACTCAAGTCAACACGTGGAGCGAGAAGAGAACTTGCAATACCGCAACCAACTGTCTGGCGTGTGTTGAGATGCCGTTTACTTTTCAGTTGAGTCCATCTTTTTGAATCACTTTGCGTATTGAAATGTGATACATAAAATAACTCAGATAAAATAGATATGTAAAATAAAACTTTAATATATATTCATATGTAAAATGTTCAACGGTTAAGTGATCCCGTTACAGGCCGGTGTGGCCCAGATGGTGGGTAGAGGTATAGCTCTACTCTTTCACGACCGCGACACTATAAAAGGTGAGTGGTCAGCAACACGACCCGGCCGCACTTTACATCCAGGTAAGACTCGATACCATTGTACAGGGGGATGGGTGGGCCCCAGGGACAGTCTGGACGAGCGGAAAATCTCGCCCCACCGGGATTTGACCCCAGACCGTCCAGCTCGTAGTCAGTCGCTAGACCGACTGCGCTACCAGGCCCATATATACGTATATATATATATGTTCAAGTTCATTTTGCACATATATATCAATATTCTGACCTCCATACTCTACAGAACAGTTCAGAACAGATCAATATCTAATCATTAACTCAAATTAAATTCTACGTAAACCACACAATAATTCAAATATTTTCACATGCTACATGAATGACGCTATTTATACAAGAAACAAAATACCTGTATTTATATACACATTATATACACACTGTATACCACTATATACCCCTATATACACACTATATATACTGTACACACACACGAAATCTTTACATCAAAATTTATCTCAGTTATATCCTACGCGAATGTTACGTTCCTACTAAACATACTGAACATATACTCCGCATACACCACACACAAACCTCGACAAAAATGTTTCATCATAGTAGGAAATGGATCTCAAATAACATCGCACCAAATCTGACAGCAAGACACATTCAAGAAGTCCACAAAGCTGCCCAATACACACATTTCTCACAACCCCATATATTGTATGAGAGGTTCGGTGTTTGATACTGAATTAATTTCAGCACATTGTAAGGCATTTCCACTTGGCAAACTAATCATCTGCACACATCAATCAGTTCCCGTCTTCCTGTTTAATTTACACAAGTTCTTAAATGAAATGACGGCCATCGGAACCAACGCCTGACCCTCCGCAATAACTGTGCTACCCTAATTCGCTACTTAAACTTGTACAGCTCGGTGGTCACTGTATGTACAGCAACAGGTGCAACAACAGAATAATCTGACCTGCACTTCTCCCATGAAGTGTAGCCGTCAGCTGCACACGGTTCTCACAATACAAATATCGTTTTGTGAAGCAACATTAACCTGTTTCATTGATACTGACAGTTGACTGTACGACAACAAAGGAATCATAAAATATAATCTAAATTAACTTAAGTCTGCCGTTTGTCACGTGAGATTTCTTATATATATATATATATATATATATATATATCTGCTCACTTAGTATCAGCAGCCATGCTCTTTAACCTGGAAAATTAATTTTGGTTTGTGTAAAATTGGGAAAGTTACTGAGCAAATGAGAGACTCGCCACATTGCTGGACAGATCCTGCTCCAGTGATTTTGCTTAATGCACACCCGGTCTTTCTGATGGATATTCCAGACACAGATAATGAGACTGCAGTAAAACAGTACCAAATATCTGCTGTTCAAGGTAACCTGTTGCTACTCAAACAATTCTCGGGTCATCCTGATGACACAAAGTAATTAAAAAACAAACAAACAAGAAAAATAAGGTACTTATAGTGTAACATTGAGGCGCATTCTTGCAACAATTGTTGCAATGAAGAAACAAAGAGTATAACGTATACTCAGTGTGGATTTGTGTTCCTAGTTATCCACCACACAAAGCGTATGGGCCACATTGCCATCTGTGCCCTGCCCCGCTCTACGGTATTTTCCCACTTCATCTCATAATAGACACAATTTTTGGAAAACGTTACTGAACACAAATTTTTCTCTACAGATATTGTATGAAACATTTCACATTCTAAGAAGAATTCAGACAGATGTGTTCACAACTGTACATTGGGACTGCATGTAAAGTATCGGTTATAATTTTTAGACTTCATCAAACTTGAATTCTCTCGACAGATTTCACAGAAGTACTCAAAAACTTAACACCACGAAAACCCTTCCAGTGGGTGCAGAGTTGTTCCATGCGGACGGAAGGACACGCAGGCATGACAAATCAAATAGTCGTTTCTTGCAAATTTGCGAAAGCACCTAAACACAGTAGACATTATGGCTGTTGGCAGGAGAACATTAGCAGCAGACAAAATTGCACAGCGACATGTTCAGAAGCCTGTACAAAGTATGGTACAGCGGCATGTTCAGAATCCTTTACACAGTATGATAGAGTGACATGTTCAGAAGCCTGTACACAGTATGAAACAGCGAAATGTTCAGAAGCCTGTACACAGTATGATACAGGGAAATATTCAGAAGCCTGACATTGTATGATACAGCGACATGTTCAGAAGCCTGTACACAGAATGATAGAGAGACATGTTCAGAAGCCTGTACACAGTATGAAAGAGCGACATGTTCAGAAGCCTGTAAACAGTAACATACAGCGACATGGTTCAGAAGCCTGTACACAGTATGATACAGCGACATGTTCAGAAGCCTGTAAACAGTATGATATTGCGACATGTTCAGAAGAATGAACACAGAATGATACAGCGACATGTTCAGAAGCCTGTACACAGTATGATACCGCGAAATGTTCAGATGAATGTACACAGCATGATACAGCGATATGTTCAGAAGCCTGTACACAGTATGATAGAGCGGCATGTTCAGAAGCATGTACACAGTATGAAACAGAGAAATGTTAAGAAGCCTGTACACAGTATGATACCGCGACATGTTCTGAAGCCTGTACATAGTATGAAACAGCGACATGTTCTGAAGCCTGTACATAGTATGAAACAGCGACATGTTCAGAAGCCTGTACACAGTATGATACCGCGACATGTTCTGAAGCCTGTACATAGTATGAAACAGCGACATGATCAGAAGCCTGTACACAGTATGATACCGCGACATGTTCTGAAGCCTGTACATAGTATGAAACAGCGACAGGTTCAGAAGCCTGTATACAGTATGAAACAGCGACATGTTCAGAAGCCTGTACACAGAATGATACCGCGACATGTTCAGAAGCCTGTACACAGTATGATACAGCGACATGTTCAGAAGCCTATACACAGTATGATAGATCGTCATGTACAGAAGCCTGTACACAGTATGATAGAACGAAATGTTAAGAAGACTGTACACAGTATGAAACAGCGGAATGTTCAGAAGCATGTACAAAGTATGATAGAGCGAAATGTTCAGAAGGATGTACACAGTATTAAACAGCGACATGTTCAGAAGCCTGTTCTCAGTATGATACAGCGAAATGTTCAGAAGACAGAACACAGTGTGATACAGCGACATGTTCAGAAGCATGTACACAGTATGATAGAGCGAAATGTTCAGAAGCCTGTACACAGTACGATAGAGGGACGTGTTCAGAAGCCTGTAAGCAGTATGATAGAGCGACATTTTCAGAAGCATGTACAAGTACGATAGAGTTACATTTTCAGATGCCTGAACCGAGTATGATACAGCGACATATTCAGAAGAATGTCACAGTATGAGATGGGCGACAAGTTCAAAAGCCTCTACACAGTATAATAGAGTGACATTATCAGAAGCCTGTACACAGTATGTTACACCGATATGTTCAAAAGCCTCTACACAATATGATACAGCGACACGTTCACAAGCCTGTACTCGGTACGACAGAGCGACAGGTTCAGAAGCCTGTACACAGTATGATACGACATGTTCAGAAGCCTGTACATAGTATGATAGAGCGACATGTTCAGAAGCCTGTACACAGTATGATAAAACGACATGTTCAAAAGACTCTACAAAGTATGTTACAGCGACACGGTCAGAAGCCTGTACAATGTATGACACAGGGACACGTTCAGAAGCATGTACACAGTGCGATAAAGCGATATGTTCAGAAGCATGAACACAGTACTATACAGCGACATGTTCTGAATCCTGTACCCCGATTGATAGAGCGTCATGTTCAGAAGCCTGTACACAGAATCATACAGCGACATGTTCAGAAGCCTGTGAAAAGAATGATATAGCGACATGATCAGAAGCCTGTACACAGTATGAAACAGCGGCATGTTCAGAAACCTGTACACAGTATGATACAGCGGAACGTTCAGAAGCCTATACACAGTATTATAGAGCGTCATGTTCAGAAGCCTGTACAAAATATGACACAACGACATTTTCAGAAGCCTGTACACAGTATGATAGAGCGATATGTTTAGAATCCTGTACAAAGTACGATACAGCGACGTGTTCAGAAGCCTGTAAACAGTATGATATAGCGACATGTTCAGAAGCATGTACACAGTATGATAGAGCGAGATGTTCAGAAGACTGTACACAGTATGATAAAGCGACATGTTCAGAAGCATGTACACAGTATGATAGAGCGAGATGTTCAGAAGACTGTACACAGTATGATAAAGCGACATGTTCAGAAGCATGTACACAGTACGATAGAGCGAAATGTTCTGAAGCCTGTACACAATATGACAAAGCGACATTTTCACAAAACTGGAAATGTATGATAGAGTAACATGTTTAGAAACCTGTACACAGTATGATAGAGCGAGATGTTCAGAAGCCTGTACATGGTGTTTTAGATCGACATGTTCAGAATCATGTTCAAAGTATGATACAGCGTCAAGATCAGAAGCCTGTACACAGTATGAGAGAGCGACATTTTGAGAAGCCTGTACACAGTATGATACAGCGACACGTTCAAAATTCTATACAAATTATGTTAGAGAGACGCGTTCAGAAGCCTGTACACAGTATGATACAGCAACATGTTCAGAAGCTTTTACATATTATGATACAGCGAAATGTTCAGAAGCCTGTGCAGAGTACGTTAAAGCGACATGTTCAGAAAATTGTACATAGTATGAAAGTGTGACATGTACAAAAGTTTCTACACAGTTTGGTACAGCGAGTTGTTCAGAAGCCTGTACACAGTATGATACAGCGAAATGTTCAGAAGCCTGTACACAGTATGATAGAGGGAAATGTTCAGAAGCCTGTACACTGTATGATAGAGCGAAGAATTCAGAAGCCTATACACAATATGATACAGCGACATGTTCAGAAGACTGTTCACAGTATGATACAGCGACATGTTCAGAAGCCTGTAAACTGTATGATAGAGTGAACTGTTCAGAAGTTTGTACAAAGTACTATACCGCGACATGTTCAGAAGTCTCTACACAGTATGATAGATCGAAATACACACAAGACTATACACAATATGATACAGAGACAAGCTCATAAGTCTGTAAACAGCATGCTGGAGCGTCCTGTTCTTAATCCTGTACACAGTATGATAGAGCGACATGATCAGAATCCTATACATAGTATGATAGAGCGAAATATTCAGAAGCCTGTACATAGTAGGATACAGCGAAATGTTTCATATGCATGTACACAGTATGATACAGCGGCATGTTTGGAATCATGTACAGAATATGGACCCGCGATATGTTCAGAAACCTGTACAGTGTAAGATACAGCGACTTGTTCAGAAGCCTGTAAAAAGTAAGATACAACGACATGATCAGAAGACTTTAAATATTATTATACAGCTACACGGTCAGAAGTAAGTACACAGTAAGTTAGAGTGTCACGTTCAAGAGAATGTACACATTATGATATAGCGACGTGTTTAGAAGCATGTACACAGTATGATAGAGCGATATGTTCAGAAGCCTGTACACAGTATGTTAAAGCGGCATGTTCAGAAACCTGTAAGATGTATGTTAGAGCAAAATGTTCATAAGCATGTACACAGTATGATAGAGCGATAAGTTCAGGAGCCTGCACACAGTACGATACAGTATCATTTACAGAATTCTGTACACAGTATGATAGAGCGACATGTTCGTGGAGCCTGAACTCAGTAAGTTAGAACGACATTTTCTGAAGTCAATACACAGTATGGTACAGCGACATGATCAGAAGCCTTTACACATTATGATACAGCGATATGTTCAGAAGCCTGTACACAGTATGATAAAACGAAATGTCCAGAAGCCTGTACGCAGTATGAAACAGCGGCATGATTATAAGTCTGCACACTATATGACCCAGCAACATGTTCGGAAGCCTTTACACAGTACGATACAGCGACTTGTTCAGAAGCCTGTACACAGTAAGATAGAGCGAAATGTTCAGAAAACTGTACACAATATGATACAGCGAAATGTTCAGAATCCTGTACATAGTATGTTAGATCGTCATTTTCAGAACCCTGTACACAGTATGATAGAGCGTCATGTTCAGAAAACTGTACACAGTACGATAGAGCGACCCTGTTCAGAAACCTGTTCACAGAATGACAGAGCGTCATGTTCAGAACCCTATACACATTATGATACAGCGAAAAGTTCAGAAGCCTTTACACAGTATGATAGAGCGACATGTTCAGAAGCATGTACACAGAATGACAGAGCGTCATGTTCAGAACTCTATACACATTATGATACAGCGAAACGTTCAGAAGCCTGTACACAGTATGATACAGCCACATGTTCAGAAGCCTGTACACAATATGTTACAACGAAATATTTAAATGACTGTACACAGTATGATATAGCTTCATGTTCATCAGCCGGTACACCGTATGATAGAGCGTTATGTTCACAAGCCTGTACACAGTATGATACAGAGACAAATTTAGAAAACTGTACACAGTATGATACAGCGACTTGGTCAGAAAACTCTACACATTATGATAGAGAGACATGTTCAGAAGCCTGTACACAGAATGACAGAGCGACATGCTCAGAAACTTGAACAGAGTATGATACAGCAAAATTTTCAGAAGCCTGTACACATTAAGATACAGCGACATGTTTGGAAGCCTGTACACAGTATGTCACAGCGACTTGATCAGAAGCTAGTACACAGTATGATACAGCGACAAGTTCAGAAACCTGTGCACAAAATGATACAGCGTCATTTTCAGAAGCCTGTACACAGTATGCTAGAGCGAGATGCACAGAAACCTGTACAGAGTATGTTACAGCGTCATATTCAGAAAACTGTACAAAGTATTGTATAGCGATTTGTTCAGAAGCCTGTATACAGTGTGATACAGCGACATGTACAGATGCCTGTACACAGTATGGTATAGGAATAGGCATAATACTGTACACAGTATGATAGAGCGTCATGTTCAGAAGCCTGTACATAATATGTTAAGCGTCGTGTTCAGAAGCCTGTACACAATATGACAGATAGACATGTTCAGAAATGTGTACACAGTATGATAAACCTCTATGTTCTGAAGCCTGTACACTGTACGATAGAGCGACATGTTCAGAAGTCTGTACACAATATGATACAGCGACATGTTCAGAAGACTGTACACATTACGATAGAGAGAAATGTCCAGAAGCCTGTACATATTATGGTACATCGGCTTAATCAGAAACTTTTACACAGTATGATACGGCGATATGTCCAAAAGCCTGCACACAGTACTTTACAGCGACATGTTCAGAAGCCTGTGCAAATTAAGATACAGCGGCATGTTCAGAAGCCTGTAAAAAGTATGTTAAAGCGACCTGATCAGAAGCCTGTATACAGTATGATACAGCGACATTTACAGAGGAATGTACATAGTATGATAGAGCGACAAGTTCAGAAGCCTTCACACAGTATGATAGAGCCTCATGTTCGGAATCCAGTACACAGTATGTTAGAGCGACGTGTTCATAAGCCTGCAAAAAGTATGATACAGAGGCATGTACAGAATTCTGAAAAAAGTAAGACAGAACGACATGTTCTGAAGCCCGTACACAGTATGATACGGAGTAATGTTCAGAAGACTGTAGAAAGTATGGTAAAGCGGCATGTAAAGAATCTTGTACACAGTATGATACAGCGACATGGTCAGACGAGAGTACACAGTATGTTACAGCGACATAATTAGAAGAATCTACACAGTATGATACAGTGACATGCTCAGATGCTTGTACACAGTATGATACAGCGACAAGTTCAGAAACCTGTACACAGTACGAAAAAGCGAAAAGTACAAGAGCCTGTACACAGTATGAGAAAGCGAAATGTTCAGAATCCTGTACACAGTATGGTAGAGAGAAATTTTCAGAAGCCTGTACACAGAATGATACAGAGTCGTGTTCAGAACCCTGTACAAAGTATTAAAGAGCGAAATGTTCAGAATGCTGTACACAGTATGATACAGCGACAAGATCAGAAGTCTGTACACAATATGATACAGCGGCTTGTTCAGAATCCTGTATAAAGCATTATAGAGAGTCATGTTCAGAAGCCTCTACACATTATGATAGAGCGACTTATTCAGAAACCTGTACACAGTATGATAGAGCGACATGTTCAGAAGCCTGTACAAATTATGATACAGCGAAATGTTCAGAAGCCTGTGCACAGTATGTTACTGCGTCATGTTCAGAAGCCTGTACACAGCATGATAGAGCGACATTTTCAGAAGCCTTTACAAAATATGATACAGAGAATTGTTCAGAAACCTGTACACAGTATGATAGAGCGACATGTTCAGAAGTCTGTACACAGTACGATAGAGCGATATGTTTAGAAGCCTGTACACAGTATGACACAGCAAAATGATCAGAAGCCTTTACACATTGTGATATAGGGTCATGTTTAGATGCCTGTACACAGTATGATACAGAGTTATGTTCAGAAGCCTGCACACAATATGATACAGCGACATATTCTGAAGTCTGTACATAGTATGATAGAGCGACATGTTCAGAAGCATGTACACAATATGACACAGCATCATATTCTGAAGCCTGTACACATTATGATACAGCGACATGTTCAGAAGTCTGTACACAGTATGATAAAGCGTTATGTTCAACAAATTGTACACCGTATGATACAGCGAAATATTTAGAAGACAGTACTCTGTATGATACAGCGACATATTCATCAGTATCTAACACGTATGATAGAGCGTCATGTTCAGAAACCTGTACAAAGTATGATAGAGCCTCATGTTCAGAAACCTGTACACAGTATTCTAGAGCGTCATGTTCAGATGCCTGTACACATTATGATAGAGCGTCATGTTCAAAGTCTGTAAATAGCATGATGGAGCGTCATGTACAAAAGATTATACACAGTATGATAGAGCGTCATGACCAGAAGACTGTACACTGTATGGTAGAGAGTTAAGTTCAGAAGCCTGTACAATGTATGATAGAGCGACATGTTCAGAAGCCTGTACTCAGTACGATAAGCGACATGTTCAGGAGCCTGTACTCAGTACGATAGAGCGACATTTTCAGGAGCCTTTACCCAGTATGATAGAGCGTCATGTTCACAAGATAAAACACAGGATGATACAGCGAATTTTTCAGAAACATGTACACAATATTATACACCGAGATGTTCAGAAGCATGTACAAAGTATGATAGTGCGACATGTTCAGAAGCCTGTACGCAGTATGATAGAGAGTCATGTTCAGAAGATTATACACAGTATGATACAGCGAAATATTCAGAAACCTGTACACAG
>Ga0123355_10019030_pt1 | contig 10923 bp, 6 predicted proteins | sample TergutEmb28metaG_3_FD_89872 | JGI IMG/M metagenome (GOLD analysis project Ga0123355, IMG submission 89872) | Embiratermes neotenicus P1 segment gut microbial communities from Petit-Saut dam, French Guiana - Emb289 P1 | ecosystem: Host-associated > Arthropoda: Insects > Digestive system > Gut ...
GTCTGTCCACTTGTTCTTTGTAGTCTCTTACTGCTTTCTGTTTTGGATCGGTTGTGTCTTGTCTAGTTCTGCAATTATGAAATCGGATCTTTTATATTCTGTCGTAACAGTCTGAGTATTGCGGCATGCGTAAGTGTATAAAGTTGAATTACTTACAGTTGAATGGCTTCCCACAACTGAGTTATTTCTAGCTCAGTTGTGGGAAGCCATTCACCCCCCCCCAGGAAGGGTAAGCTACACAGTGACAGAAGCCCGCCCACTACTGCACGAAGAAGCTGGCAACCGTCTCGCAAAAAAAACTGTAAGTAATACAACTTTATATGCTTATGCATGCCGCAGTACTCAAACTGTTACAACAGAACATAAAAGATCCGATTTCATGATTGCAGAATTAGACACGATGCAACCGATCCAAAACAGAAAGCAGTAACAGACTACAAAGAACAAGCGGACAGGCACATCCCTCATCCCCACCCCATCCACCGGAAAACTAAAAAGTAGGAGAGCCAATACAACCACAACGGACATAACAACCAGAAGCCCAATCAGTGAACAATGGCCCCAGGAAATAGCACACGTCATATACTTGACCCTAATATAATAGTATAATAGGTATGTCATGTTATGTACATGGTACAAATCACAGCACAAATTGTGAGCCACCTGGGATCCCAAATGCATGCAGCCACATTGTAAAGAACTTCATGGTTCTTAGCTTAGCCTGACGATGACTTTGTAAGTCAAAACATGTCGCTTTAACTTATGCTTTTATTATATAGTTGTGTTGACTGAAATATATATAATAAAGTGAACATATGTTTTCCTCTGGCTCACAGACATGCCTCATCCATCCATCCATCCATTCATTCTTTATTCACATTTAATTAATCCACAAAAGTTACATATGAAACCGTGGAATATAGAACTGACCAGCAATTACAGATTTACAAATAACTGTTGAAATAAACAATAGAAGAAGATTCAATAAATCAAATATGAAACACAACACTAAAAGAAGATACAAATAATATAACAATAATAATACAATAGAATTGTGTATGTATTATTAAATTATAGAAACTGAAAACAGCTGGAAGATACCTACCGTGAATATAATAAATTGAATACAATTAGATTTTATACATACAACTCAACAAAGAATTAATGCATACAACACTAAGTCATATATATATATATAAGATGGTAGTAACAAATTTAATAAGAACATGCATGAAATGCATTTAAATGTCATGAAAGGCTACTAATAATGTAATTATAAAAGGAAATATATTATGTAGCCAACCAAGATCTGAGTTTCTACTGTAATTAAAATATTCATCCACTGCATAAAAAGAATCTGAAAAAAGAAAACTTCCTTAAACCCAATTTAAGCTGTTTAATATGACGAGACAAACCTTTTATATGAAAAGGAAGGCTTAAAAATCTTAATGCCCGTACAGTAAGAACCTCTTTGATAAAGTGACAATTTAGATGTTGTGTGTTGATGATTGGATCTTTGTCTAGTATCCTTACTGTGAATATCCAAATTAACCTCGTATTGATCCACATTCATAACAAAACATAATAATGAGAAATATATTGAGACTGAATGGGATTAGATCCCCCCGTCCCCAAACGCAGAGACCAATTTATGTAACAGCTTAACTACATGCAGGGAAATATAATAAAGTAGCTTATGACGCAGTCAGTGACCACCAGTAGGTCACAGAGCCCACGCCTACAGATCGTGTAACAAATTAACTCTGTCACATGCAGTCTCTCTAATTGACCCACAAGCAGGTAGCCATGTAAGCACTATCCAACCACTGTATGGAGACAGAGGGCAGCACCATACAATCCTGAATCATATACAACCTTGTTATGTGCTAATAGGATCTTCTGAGAGCTAATGAAACAGACTATCTTCGCCAGTGAAAACCAGTATGTTACACAACATACTGTCACATGCCCATTTGTTGCTTAGCTAGAGAGATACTTTGATAGAAGTGTAAACTGCATGAGATTTGAGGTTTCCACATTGTGATGATCCAAGTCTTATGGGATGTGACAGCATCCCTGGGTAAGGGTTTCAAACTAACAGTGGGAAACGCTAACAGAGGGCCACAATCCAGAAGACCGGAGCTCTCAAACTGCAGGGATTCAACTTGAAATTTAAAGACTTTATAACACTTTTGCTTGTTGAGTGTTTTGTCACCAATTACAAATGCACTATAATGTTAAAAACATTATAACAAAACCCATAACACACACACACACACGACACGAACGGCATCCAAGTTATTTTTGTAACAAATTAACCATCATGTAAACTACACAACGTCTATGCCACAGAATACTCACACTTTTCAAGTAAGGCTTCTGCTTCATGTGGCGTAACACACTTGTCCAATTCATGAGTTCCTTGCGGCACCAGTCTCAGAACATATTCCGCCAAGACAATACCAAAAGCCCACAATAAACATGTTCTGTTCAAAGTTGTGATAAAGATTGATCCACCAGGCTGGAAAAAACAGCAAGCTACAGCAACATGCTAAGAAGTTGGTAAGTTACCTACAGATAGCTGAAGTTCTCATGGCCCCAGGTACAAGGGTTATCCAGAAATTGATACAAAATGGGTGGGAGGGGACAGGAAATCACCACTGTGAAGTTGTAGACCACCTCACTCACAGCCCAGACCTCACTCCCAGTGATTACCATTTGTTTTTATATTTGAAGAAACAACTGCCCAGCCAGAAGTTTCACAAAGACCAACAGGTGAAAAATTCACTACATGGTTATGTGCACAGGTGACAGAGGTCTATGACATCAGTACACAGAAACTTGTACCCAGGCTGAAATAATGCCTTGACAAAGGAGGTGAATAATGTTGAAAAATAGCTAAAGGTATGCATTAGGAGTTTTTTTTTTTTTACTTGATTTTGTTAAGAAATGTTTTTAAACAATGTTATTGCATTTGTATCTCTACTTTCTGGATGTTCCATGTATGTATTATGACTGTGGTCTTCTGGAATACAAACTTGTAGAGTTTAGCACCACAGTTTCAGCTAAACCTCCTACTGCAATCTGCAGCATAGAAGAGGAAACACCCTGAAGATGAAGACTGCAGGTTTCTCAAAAACTGTGGTACATACCTAACAAATACATGATGTCACATCCCAGAAGAGTGTATTGTGATGAGTTACTTGTAGATAGTCTTCTAAAAGTGGCACACATTATGTAGGTCATGAGTCTCCAAACAATTTTATGGCAAATGGCCACACCCACTATTGCAGGCAGCACACGGAAAAAAATACCGAACTGCTTCATTCATTGTGACATTTTTATGGTATGTACACAATTCCAAAATGTGGTTGTGGACCACATACTGAACTGGTGGGGGCCATGGGTTGCAGACACATGGTATGGGTCTTGGAAATGCAGGACTGTGTAGTACACACATGTCTGTGCAGCACTTGCCACATACACTCTTAAGCCCTTCACCGTTATGAACTGAACAGCTCCACAAAATGTACTGCAATATTAATACAATGACTAAGTTAAGGATTGCACAATATGGTGTTCAATTCCCAGCTGGGGCAAGATAATTTTATCTTCCCAAAACATTGAGACTGGTTCTGGGGTCCACCCAACCACCTAATCAATGGGTACTGAAGGAGTTCAACCACAGGAGTAAACTGGCTGGAGCATGACATGAGCACTCACCTCAACCTAGTGATGAGGTTAAGAATAAGTACAGTTTTACCTCTGCTCCCCCTCTCAACTTCACCCCAATATCAAACTTTCTTAGCAGGCAGTCAACACAATAAAGTAGTTAAGGCTGATCATAAAAAAGGTGGTCTGTGTCTTACATGTCTGAATTTTTTTTTTTACTGAACATTGTAGCATGCAGGATGTCCTAAATGTTTGCAGTAGGCCAATGCATGTGTGAAGGGGATGATAATGAGGCTCATCTTGTGGGGATAAATGTGAAACTGCTCAACTATCACATCTGCCTACTTGGTAAACTGCAGGCCCAATCAAGTAAACATTATACTCTGGGTCTGCTATTAAGTCTGCTACAAAATAAATAATGCCAGCTGGGTCTCTGTTCAGTAATAAATGTACCTCTTCTCTAATCAGTTCCAAGCCAAATTCCAGCCCCAGCTCAAAGGACCAGGCAGCAGTCAGAAGCAGAATGGCTGGTCCCAGAGGTAAACAGCTGTGCTTTCTCTTTCCCCATTCATCACTTTGCAGTTCAAGAAACCAGACCGGAACTGTATACTGTGTACTCTTTGTTAACTTCACAAGTTCAGTTCTCATCATCACACTATACCAACCAAGACAGTGTGACAATCAATTTGGATACATGGCCTTGCAAATCAACATGCTAATCCCTCGTTGATGATTGGATTCTGAATGTTTCAGATTCTTTTGTAATTCACTTTAATTACATTAATGTTGCTCATTTTGGTGCTCTGTTCACAGTTACTCTGATTAACACTGTAATGCAATAACAATGATAGGAACTGTGTACACTGCATTGCGATTCCAGCACTTTTACCCCCTAGCAGAAAAGTACCTAAAAAATTCTACATTTACAAGCAAGCTGTATCCAGAACAAGATATGTTTCATTTCTCTACAGCTCTGGTTCAAAATATTTCATTTCAATGAACATGTAATAAAAACCTCAGTTATGGTCACAACATGCACAGAAACACATGTTAGTTTTCATGTAAATGTCTATTATTCTTTTTCAGTTTTAGCAAAAACTGAAACTGGCAAATTTTACCAAAAATCGACAACATCAAATTTAATGAAACTGGATTATGCAGTTCTCAACTTGTCACATGAACACAAAGCAAAGCTAAGGGTGTAGTTCTCTTACTTTCGTTGTACCCTTCTTTCCCTCCATCCCTCACCCCAAAAACAAAAAAAAAGGTAATAATAACAATGACCAACACAACAACAACAATAATAATAATGTGTCTTCTTACCTTCAGTGATAATACACATGCATCCAGAAACAAATCCTTATGAACAACATGTTCCAGTACTTCTGATGCAACAACTACATCATAAAATTCCTTGTGCTTATTTGCATGTTCCTCTATTGTTCCATGTATATAAGTAATGGAATCTGATACACTAGGATCTTCATAAGCATGTGAACATGCTGTATCAATCATTCTTTGACTAGCATCTATGCCGGTTACATTGGCACCAATTCTTGCAAGTGGCTGCAATGTTGAGAATTTAATGTGATTCTACAATTAAGTCAACACCACATGAAGATCACTAGTTACATCTGCTGTAACACACTTGACAGACACAGCTTCAGCCTGGCAGTGATTGTATTCACCAGGCACAGTGCACAGCTAGCACACATCAGTAAGCAATTTGAGGGTGGAACTCTGTCACCTGTATCTGCTTCACAGTGACTGCAGACATTTCAGGTTCATCTACTGCCCTAAGCAGGTCATTTAAACTTGTGTGCTAATACAATGATAATGTTCCCTCCTTGCCATAGCATGACATAGCAACAACCTGGACCTACCCCCTATCACAATTTGCATACAGCCAGAAGAAAAGTGTGCAGAAATACTTCTTCTGTTACACATTTGTGAGTTACTGACATCATGTGAAACGGCAGCAAGACTACCTGGCAATGTATGGATCTTCCAAGAGAAACTGTACAGATGTCTAACAGATAACAAGAATTGGTCTTGTGTCACAGCGGAACATTCTGCATTCTGCTACACTAGACAGAAGGTGACATATATCAATGCTAAATTTGATGCAATTTTATACATTATTGAATGCTACACTGGACTACACTTAACACAAATATGACACATCAAAGTTTTATACTTTAAAATCAGCAATAAAATATCTCCATACTAAATAAGTGAATGCAGACTCTGGTGCCTGTATACAGTAATATTTCAGCCCTTCAATCACGTACTTCAGTCAGTATACCGCCACCACACCCAACATCCAATATCTTCATCCCATGCAGAGGCTGAGGACTCTGCCATTGTGTTAAATCAATCTGCCCGACATTGAGAAGGCCATCTCGGATAAGAGGCACCCTGTAGGAAACAAGGCTTACTGTATGATTTGCATGATTACATTCTAAATCCATAACCCATGTGAAGCTGGATAAACTTCTCGGACTGACTGTACAGTATGCACAGAAATACCAGTTCTCCAGCCAGTATATGGTTACTTTCATACACACACACACACACACGCACATACATACAAACATGCAATCATGATCATCATGATCATATACGTTAAAATTTTAAATACAGAAATTAAGAAATTTGGAGTTTACTCCTGTAACTTAAAAAACCTTTAACAGTCATGGCAAGCAAACACATTAAACACAATAGCACATAAAAGACTTGTCAATATGCAATAAGAACAGAGGCTATATGAGTTTAAAATGTCATGCAAATAGGCTCTTATTTTAAAAATGCAGACACAATTCCTGCAATATAATTGCAGAATCATAGACCAGGTAAGAAAATCTGTAATTCAGGTTCTTTTAAAAGATGCCAGGGAACTGACTAACTTACTTTGTTACATCACAAAAAAATTCTACATTCATTAGTTCTTTGTTCCTAGAATGACCTACCTAGTTACATCAGTCATGTGCTATGAGTTCATACATCCCCACAACGAAAAAGTACTTGTTAAATTTTTTCATGAATCTGTACAAAGTCAGAAATAAGAATGGGAAAAGATTAGAGAACCCAAAATGTCACATCCATAAAACGTGATGTCACCTCAGTTTGTTTAATGCATGAAGAACCTTCAATTCTCCCCTTTCATCCCACCACCTACTGGCCATGTCATCAAAGTGTTTAATATCACGTTCATCGACAGTTGATTTTTCATGATGATGCCCTTCCTGTTTCAGGTATGTGGTTGATCTGTAAAAGAAATCTGTTCAGGGGCTGAGATATTAATTATTTTTTTGTAATACATAATTTAATATGTAAACTGAAGCACTAAACATGTACAGACCAAGGAAGGGCTATTTAACTGACAATCAATATTGAAAAGAATTCTTCGAGAATGCAAAACAAGCAATTATCATGCATTCAAAGAAGACATCCAAGGTTATATTTGTAGCCATGGCACCACATGTTCAGATCTCTAGTGTGTATCTCAGTCCACAGTGGACTGGGTCTCTGTGTTTGTGCTGTGTCATGTGGCCATGACAGTAGGATGTTGCCACTACCAAATGCAATAACAATAATCTATTTAACCTATTTAACTATGTAAGAAATGTTGTAATAATATTTTAACCTTAAGTTTTTAAAGACCTGTACAAGTTTCACCTCTTATACTTAAATGACATAAAAAATGAAGCAACTACAGATTGAAGAAAATTAAAGGCCTTATTATGACAATAATTATTACCTTATTTGTTAATAATAATAATAAGTTATGAATTTTATTAATTTTAATTTGATGTGTGTTACGTAGCACATTTACTCTCATGATCTGTTTAGTTTCTATATCCTCAGGCTTGCCTGATAAGAATCTATGGAATGTATTTGAAATAAATAAATAGAACCTTGTAAATAACAGGCATCATTTGCAATTGGTTTTAAAGCTGGCAATTTGTTCTCCCCTTAGGTGGTACACTTGTCCCAAAACATGTCAGAGACATGCCTTTAATATTTATACATAATTAATGTTTTGCATTTGGTTAGTGAAATAAAACTGGGTACAATAACCTAAACAATGTAAGATACAGAGAAAATTAAAGTAATTACACATGAGGTATGTACAATACAAGTCACATTTTATTGCAAACAAACATTTCACATACCTGAACCTAGCCAGCCTCAGAAATATCTGATTTTGATTAACTTGTAGTACTCTGGAAAAAGCATGAGAGTCAATACTTTAATTTTCCACAAAAAGTTGGTTCAAGTTCCTATTTTGTTACTTGAAATGTAACTATTAAGGAAATAAAAATAAAATAAACCCACTGTACTTCATCTCAATCATGGCAAATTGGAAGTTTAGCTTCATATGTAGTACAGCAGATGAAGGGAGGCAACAGACCACTCTAAAACGCTTCTACCAGTCTACAAGGCATTTCATTCCAGATGCCAGTAACCCCCCATAACCACCACCACAAAAATCTCAAATATCACACACTGTATTTTACATCAGCACATATATTCTTAACTAATGCATGGAAACCCCCAAAACAGCATAATATATTTTAACAATGACATACCTTACTTATTAACATTCTGAGTTTTTAAAACTGTAAAACATTTCCAGGTTGTGCACAACTTTAAAGTTACTTAAAATGTAAATAGTAGTTTTTACTTTTGATGACAATACTATTTAAGGAAATGGTTTGTAACAGCACTAATTTACAACACAGGCCTCAATAAAATGCAATAAGGTTTCTGAGTTTTGGTTGGACGTGACTCTATGAAAGCAATGATGGCATGTGGTGCAAAGTGTGTACAATTATTTTAAATGTAATGGTGAGTGAAACATTAACAGCTCTCTGCAAATTAAACTGTTGAACAGAAGTGGACACCATAAAAAATGTATACAATTAATATTCCCACTCTCACCAGTAACAGAGCTCATCATAAAAGAGAATGAAGTAGGTTCTATTTCTATTATTCAAAGATCAACGAGAAACAAGTCATAAATGGAAAGATTCATAAATCAAATAATGAAACTTGCACCAAACACATAAACCCGCCAATTTCTCTATTGATCCACAATGAGTACTACATTAACGACGTGCGGTAAAGAGCAAAGGGTAGGAATAACATAAAGATTGTCGTCTTTTGGGTTGTGAAGCCGCGTACTACGGTAGAAATTTACCAGAGATTAGAAGGAACCTGCACCCTCCAGACAGATTACAGCGCGTCACAACATGGAATGTAGCAATTTATACAGTTGCAGCTGGGAAAACTTAAAATCTCGCATAGTATGCCACGTCTACACTCACATAAAAAACATGCACAAAAGGCATATTATTATAGCATAACTAAAGTAATTAAAATTAGGGTAGGAATAACATAAAGATTGTCGTCTTTTGGGTTGTGAAGCCGCGTACTACGGTAGAAATTTACCAGATTAGAAGGAACCGTACCCTCCAGACAGATTACAGCGCGTCACAACATGGAATGTAGCAATTTATACAGTTGCAGCTGGGAAAACTTAAAATCTCGCATAGTATACCACGTCTACACTCACATAAAAAACCGAGGGCTGAAAATGAAAAACATGCACAAAAGGCATATTATTATAGCATAACTAAAGTAATTAAAATTTCAGTACCCTCAAATCCGTAATTTTATAACGCGAAACGTCAGTATTCGCTTGAATACGTGAAACTACTGCAATATCATTACCTAACCTGTTTCCAAAATTCTTACGTAATTCTTCCAATTTGTGGATGAAGTACAACCACTTTGGTTCCCACCAACAGATTAAATACTACAACACAATATACTACACGGTAAAAAATTACAACTACTACGTACGAAAGGACCACAAAACCTCTACTTTTTGTTTTACGCACCTTACCAACGCAGTATATTTCATTCTGATCATAACTCTGATCATAACCTAGAAATTAAAATTTGTATGAATACTGGGTATACTAACCACCTACGATACCATGGATTAGAGTTCCATTCAATCCTCATCTGTGCCATATTTGGTTCGGCGCAATCGATCCCGACAATCCAAGCGACCTGTCGAACTTAATTCGTGCCATCTGTCGAAAGATTCTATATCTTAGAGTACAGATATCGTACAGCAAGTTGTCCGTGAGTACGCCGTGGCATGGATGAGACGCCGTGGTGTATGCAGAAGTGGAAATATAGCTCCACGCCATCTCACCCTCGACACTTGTCGGGGTGACTGGTCGGCTTCACACTTCGGCAATTGTGCTTCTGGGGAAAAGCCCGCGATATCTATTGAATAGGAGGCTGGATACACCCGAATGTGGTGTGGATGATTTGGGGAAAAATATCTTTGGCCCTTCCCAGTAATTATACCACAACTGCATGGTTACATCTGTCACGTATTACCTATTTCTTTAACAATGCTGCTAGTATGTATGACTAAATAGTGTTGAATGACAGGATTACTGGTGAACACTGAACTGGAAATGATGTGGAAGGAAGCACCAAGGCTTTGTGGATAATGGTAGATGGAGGATCTGTGAAAAATATCAGTTATATTAATGTGATGATGGAAGTAGCCGGTTCCTCTGAAATGTCAATAAATCTGCATTTTCTGTCTTTGAAATTCTGATTGGTATAGACTGCAGTCTGCTTCCTCCCTCCCTGCCATTTGTGATGCAACCTGCCTGTATAATCTAACTGCATCCTTAATTTCTGTCTAACTCATGAGGTGGAGGCAGCATGTTCATATCTAAAGGTTGACATTTACCTACTACATAGTGTCACAATCCAGAAGACCACAGTCTGAATAATCACTGCACAAAATCCAGAAAACCTACAAGTTTTTCTAATTTTTGCTTCAGTCAATTTGCTTAAATGGAAACAAATTGAAATGTGAAGTTACTTTACAAAACTATAATGATTTGTAAATTGTGACTTGGATGAGTAGAATTTTCAGAATTGGAGTTCTCATTTCATCTCTATTTTCACTTTTATTAGTTTAATCAGTTTCCTCCAAATGTAATAAATTTTGTTACACATTTTGTGCAGTAAATCTATAAGACTAGAAACCCCTTTTATTTTGGATTACCTGTGGTGCTTGTATCACATCACATATGTATGTATGTATGCATGTACATACGTACGTACGTACGTATGTACGTATGTATGTATGTATGTATGTATGTATGTATGTATGTATGTATGTATGTATGTATGTATGTATGTATGTATGTA
>Ga0123355_10019031_pt1 | contig 10922 bp, 6 predicted proteins | sample TergutEmb28metaG_3_FD_89872 | JGI IMG/M metagenome (GOLD analysis project Ga0123355, IMG submission 89872) | Embiratermes neotenicus P1 segment gut microbial communities from Petit-Saut dam, French Guiana - Emb289 P1 | ecosystem: Host-associated > Arthropoda: Insects > Digestive system > Gut ...
TACTCATTCTGAATTGTTTTTAAATATTCCAGTATGTAAGGAAGGTTCTCCATTGCAGACTGGATAAATATACAACCACACAACCCAACTGATTCATAATGACATTTTTAACTAACTATTTTACGAGTAATAAATATAACTTTATCAAAGCACAACAATAGGCTCCCTGATGATGATTGTTAAACCAAAACATGTGGGGGCATTTTAATGTAAATTTTAATGTAAGTTTTAACAATATTTTCTAGAGCAATCTAGTTGTGCATTCAGTTGGATAAATAAAAAATGTGATAACATTACAACTCTTAATCAGAAACACGAAGACCAACCTTGCAATAAAAAAAAAAAACTATTTGCCACATTGAAAGCAGACACATTTTGGCTTGTTAATTATTAAAGGTTAAATATCAAACATAGTATTAAACAACATGGTGTTGTCTATGAGCTTCCCATATTGCAGAAGTATGCCTGCCAATTGTACCACAAGTTGTGTTACTGCAACAAATTTAAAAATCTAAATTAACTTACAATGTGTTTGCAATAAATTAAAAAAAAAAAACACAAGGAAACATATGACAATTTACTTTACATTATATAAATGTTGATCTGTTACTGTAAATATTTACATATAGGGTACATTAAACTAATAACATACTGGGGATGAACTGGTTACTTTACTAACCATAGGGTCAATGGCAGCAGCACTAAATATAATACAAAAATACCACAAACACAGGCACTCTAGGTAACCAGTTCCTGTAACACATACCACTATCACATGATTCAGAAACACTACTATTATTACTATGCACTTAACAGCAATTCACAATGCCATATGTTAATGATATGTGTATGAACCCACACTAAGGACCAACATTAACTATGTATTCTCTAACACAAGCTGGCATACATAACAGTGGTTGGCCTCAGTTTCCTCCCTGAAATTCTGATAGATTTTAACTGGGTATAGTTTCGCAAACTACAATGCATGAATAAAATGTTTACACCACCCTGCAATTGGATGATACAAGTTGATAGCTCAGATGAATGGCCAAAAACTGAAACTGGGGGCTTGGTCAAGCATGTGTTACACTGTTTATTTATTTTTACTTACTTAAGTCACTTACAATCCCTACAGTAATATTGTCTCAAACTATCTCTCAAACTGGAAATGCTTGCTTCCAGCTATTTACATCCCTGTAATTTTCAGTGTGATAATTATCCCACTGCAAATTAAGGGGACACTAAACACACAAATATTTTATTACAGCAAAAAAAATTAATTAGTCACTGTGATAATATGACAGTGTGAATGTCGCTGTGATAAATTGTCACCGAGATAAAATTTCGATTTGGTTATTTTTTGGCATGATCAAATGTCCGTGATAAACTGTCACATGATAATATATCCCAACCCTGTCCCTCAGAACCTCAGTCTTATTCCACTCTCCACTGAGTGTTGTACCAGTGCAAAACAGTTCCTGTTTGTTTGAAAAGTACTTGACTTGTGTGCAACATGTCACATTCCTACCAAAATAAGCTAAATAGCTATTCCTACATTTGTGGCAAAGTGGTATTAAAATTGGAAAGGAAGCCACTATCAAGCACGGGAGAAGAGCTTACGAACTATATTTTGACTGTAAGGTCAGAGATTAAGATAAAGTTTGGGTACTGGGGATTTGCTGCAGATCATTTCAATGACTATGGCAGGTTAGTTGAAAAATACCCACAAATCAATGCCTTTTGCTGTTCTGATGATGAGAGACTCAAGACCACCTAAAGGACTGCTATTATTCACATGACCAAGATCGCTGGTTTCTCTCAATTTTCTAAGCATAAACTACAGTATCCTAATATACCCTCTGCTTTAAGACATGTTCCTCATGATGATTTAATGCCTGTGCCAAAGCCACCAGAACCTTATACTCTTGACTCAGATTCAGAATCAGAAGTGGTGTCATCAGAAGATATAGGACCCAGCATGAATGCAGACAGACTCTTCGACATGCGATACTTTACAGCCATATCTGATCACTCAGGCAGAATTGTTTGAGATTTGGAACTCCCAAGGACATTTCCCAAACAGAAAAGAGGTACAGTGGAAAATGGAATCCAAATTTGTTGTGTGACTACTACTGGGGTCTTATAAGGAAGACACCAAATGGCAAATATCAGAGGCCAAAGAAGAAGTAGTGAGTGTTTAATGACAAATTTATTTTGTAGTTATGATACTGTTCATTACTGACACTGCATATTGTAAGTAAACACCAATACATTACTTATTAGGGAATTATAATAATACAATACAAGAGACCTGGTTGAATTATAGAATACTTAATTGTTTTGTATCAACTGCAGAACATTTAGCATAAAAAGACATGAGAATGATGATTAACAAAAAAATTGGACATGGTTACTGTTAAAAGTACTCACAGTTCAGTCAAACTGTATTGTTTAAGTGTCCCTGGAATAACTGAGAAAAACTACATAAAACCTCTGCTAAGTTACTAACGACAGTGTATCACAAAAAGTTTAAAAGTTCTATTATTCAAGATATTGAACTTCTTGAAATTCAAATGTTGTTGATACACATGACAGAGAGCTCTACTGCGATTAAGATGTCAAATGTGCAAACATACTATGGCTGAAGCAACAGGGATAAACTTAGCACATGCAGTGAGAAATGCCTAATTCGTCAACAGGACTATGTTGAAAAATTGTGTACCAGTGGCACTTTCATTGTGTATTGTTAGCTGTACTCCGTGTGCAACAGAAATCAAGTGAGAATATCATTCTTCTAGGATATGATGCTGCACGAAAACGTAATCAGATCCCATTGCTTGAAGGTGACGCAGCATCCCCGTCTGGAATGGTTATGAAGTTTATGTGACTAGTGTTGATGTAAAAGTTAAATCTGCCAATTCCAGTTCCAGTACCAGAACAAGGGTTTTCTTGCACATTTATTTGCACAAATACTTGTTTCAATTGTGCAGGAATATTAGCAAACTACACACTCCAAAGTTATTTGTGCTGCACTGTTGAAGTCAGGAAGCTGAAGTAAGGAGACATTTCTGTTACTTTTATATGATGTATTGTTCCCTGGCATTTTGATTTGGATATGTATTTAAATGTAACTGTGGACCAACAATTTTACTTACAGAAAATTACACTTCAAATATGTGTCTGTTTTGTGAAGTATAACATCTACCTTTAACTGAATTCATGGTGAAACAAATGCAATCCCTGCTTAAACTTCAGGAATCCTGGACACCATATTCCAGATGCCACATCTTGAAACAGCCCTTTCAATCAATAACAAAACAAATTCATACTTAATGCGAGGGGTATACTTCAAGAAATAGTAAGTCTTACAAAATATGTGTTTTTTTCAAATAAAATTCTCTCTCCGCAGTCACATTCAAACATAAAACCTTTAATCATACGGCCAGTAAAAAAGAAATCACAGCAAAATAACAGAAATATATACTTTCCTTGCACTGCCAGCCTTATCAATGAAGCATAAACAGCAGCTTCTGAAACACAAGCATAGCTGAACAGTATAACTACGTAGTTGAAATGAGTATCTGTATAAAAATTTAATGATATCATGCCTGGAACCATTATATCTCACCTCCGCATCAATGCTAGTCTCCTACCCACTTGCCGACCAGCAAAGTGGAGCATAGTCTTCACCTTCAAGTTATCACTGCACCTTATCACACATCTCAGAAAACTCATTAACAACACTTTCTTACAGAAATTACAAATGATTTGAATTATGACATGGCCCATATGCTTACAGCACTTCTGGTTTCAGCTTTGTCTCACAGCATCAACAGTTTTCCCTAGAAATTCTCATTGCAGCTTATGTTTTAAAACTAACAACCTGAAATAAGGTATGACTGCATACCATGCAAGGGTTTACAGTGAGTGCACTCTTGACAAAATCCAACTGTATAACACAGTCCAAACTGCTACTTCCCCCAGGATCATGATCAGGTTGTCGCTTCACCATCCATAATTGGTAACCCTCTGCTGACCATTCCTGGAATGTACAGTCATAATTAGACAGGGAAAAGACCAAACAAACTGGACTGTAACATATTTTCATTTTCTACATGTACCAGGTAAATAGTACTTGGGCAATTCTCATGGGAAAACCAAAGCTTTGTGGTATAAACATCCAATCCCAGCATGTCTGGAATGAAGTGCTTTGTTGTATTGCGTTTTTAAGGCATCATAAACATTGAAGGTAAAGCCAAGCTATGCAAAGCCCAGTCTAACTGAACCCATCAAGGCCAAGTGACAGTGCAAGCTGAATGGGCCAAGCTGAGCTGAAAAAGAGTGTGCCTGAGAGTCATAATCTGCGGAAGGAAGTCACAACAAGTGAAGGTACTTTCCTTAACACAGTATGATGGAGAATCTCTCACTGACTCAAAAAATGTGTTTTTTTGGGCACAAAATAAATACTAGGTGTAAAATTTTGGAAGGCTGCACAATCTTTTAGATAACTTATAAAGAAAGTTTCATTGATACTTCAGAACGAGTTCATACACATTCACATACACTGTAAAGTTAATCTGCACATAAATTAAGAACCACAATAAAAATTTTCTGTTACATTAAAATTTTATTAGGAGACTTTAATGCAGTATTGGGAAGAGGAGATATTTTCAAACTGACAACTGGGCAATGAGAGGGCACATAAGTAGTAATTATAACAGTCTTAAATTAGTAAACTTTGCCACCAAACCTCTGTCAATTTCACACATTGAAACATTCATAAATACAGTTGCACCTCCCCTGATGGGAAGACTCACAGTCACATCAATCAGATCTTGACATGCAGAAGATGGCATTCAAGCATACTTGATGCCTCATCATTCAGTGGACCTGCCTCTAATACCAATTACCATGTGGCGGTTACACGTTTATGGGGAGGCTGTCAGTAAGTAAACAATCAGCATAGAAACTGTATATGGAAAGATTCAGTATCAAGAAGCTAAGGTGAATGTTATGGAGCGGTATCAGTTTAAAATCCAAACAGGTTTGCAGCTTCAGAGAACTCAGTGCGGGTAAGGGTCAACTACTGGTCATGTACTTGTCAAGTACTTGAGAAACAATGAGAATACAATGGAACAGTGCATCAGCTACTTATAGACTTCAAGATGGCCTATGATTCAGTCAGGATGTCCTACACAATATTCTCACTGAGTGTGGTTCTATGAAACTAGGAATGCTAATACATATGCAATTAAATGAAACCTGCATTAGCTTCCAGGAAGGCAAACATTTTTCTGACACATTTCCTGTTACTAATTACCTGAAAAATAAGATGCTTTTTCACACCTGCTTTTCCACTTTGCTTTAAAATATGCAATTCATAATGTTCAAGCAACCCAGGAGGATATAAACATTAAATGGTACATATCAGCTTCTGGTTTATGCCGATTATGTTAGCATAATGGTTGAGAGCACATATGCTACAGAGAAAAACATGAAGCTTTATTAGTCACAAGTAAGGACACTGCTCTAGAAATAAATGCAGAGAAAATGGTCAAATCTCATGATAAGAATGTAGGACAATAACACAACATATAGAGAGGTATTAAATCCAATGAAAATGTGGTAAAGTTAAAGTACTTGAACAATTCTAACACACAAATATTCCATTCATGAAAAACGAGCAGACTGAAATCAAGAAATTCTTGTTATCACTCAGTGCAGAATCTTTTGTCTTCCTGTCTGCTATCCAAAAATATAACGATTATAACATATGGAACTGTATTTTCCTTCTTGTTTTGTATGAGTTTGAAACTTGGTCACATTAGGAGGGGGGACATGGGCTGAAGGCAATCGAGAATGTGGGTGCTAAAGAAATCATATGGACCTAAAAGAGACCAGGGAATAGGAAGTGGAGAAGACTGTGTAATGAGAAGCTTCATGACCTGCACTTCGAGAATGTGGGTGCTAAAGAAAGCATATGGACCTAAAAGAGACCAGGGAATAGGAAGTGGAGAAGACTGTGTAATGAGAAGCTTCATGACCTGCACTCCTTGCCAAACATTATTCAGGTAATCAAATCAAAAAATGAGAAGAGCATGTGGCACACACTGGGGTAAGGAAACATCATACAGGGTGTTGGTGGGGAAACCTGAGGGAAAGAGACCACTTCCAAGACCTAGGCATAGATGGGAGGATAATATTAAAACGAATCTTCTTGAAGCGGGATTGGGGACATGAACTGGATTGGTCTCACTGAGGAAAGTGATACACAACAGGCTCTAATGACTGTAATAATGAACCTCCAAGTTCCATCACATCAGGGAATGTCTTACCTAGGTGAGGATCAATTACCTTGACAAGTTGGATGTGTGCTCCTTGGAGGTGGTTAAATTTTCTGTTAGCCCTAAGGAGCAGATAATAGTGAGACTGAGGTAACATGAGAACTTCAGTACACAATAATAATTAAATATTTTAAACACAATTTGTATTATCACTGTACATAACTCTGTTACATGCAGTAAGATACTATTTTGTAACTTCATGTTCATTTGTCAACTCAGATACATGTTGTAATCACAATAAAATGAAGGACAGGTAATGCAAAGTCCATATTCTGTAATGAAGTCTAGTATACTGGAAAACAAAATATCCTTAAAAGATAATGAAGAAGGAAATAACTCCAAGTATGACAGAATTGTCACCATTCACCGAAGTCTGCAAAAATCACTAGGCCAACATGTGCTGATTTCCTTCTGTCTGATTTAATCTCCCAGCTTCATTCCTAAAGACTTACATTTGAGACATGTTAGTGGTACTTTGGTGCCCTTTTTGTTTCTTTATTCCCCAAAAGATCAACTCTTTCAATTTTCATATGAAGAAACATTTATCCATCTTTTTAAATTTATTTATGGGTTCTCCAACAATCAACAATAAATAAAAAGTTTTCAAAAGGATTCATGGCCCTTTCCCACCGCTTGCATCAGATCAAGTTTTTGTTTAATTTCTATCATCCATCCTTTGACTAGACACTTTAATCACTTCTAGGCAGTGTTCTTCATGGCACAAACGACCAAGATGACTCCAGTGGTACTGATGTGTGTACTGAATTGTCCACCAAAGAACATTCAGGAACAAAACTTCCACCAATAGCAGTGTAACTGTCTAATCCAGGACCAGTCAATGCCTCATACAGCTGCTCAGGATAAAACCTAGGTTGCTTTCCACATTTCTCATGTTTACTGTGTCTTTCCAAAATAAAACTAAATAAACCGCAGCCATGGTGACTCACTTTTTCTCAGAGATAAACCAAGAGTGTCCATATTTATACACATCCATTACCTTGAGTAATGCATGTAAGTTGACCCTCAGATGTTCTGACTTGTTTGTGACTGTTCTGCTTGCAACATAAGCACATAAATGCATTTTCAATGACTGTATAATAGCACAGGTTTTTATCAACTATCATGTGTTATGCAGCCCTAGGAGATTCCTTCAGACTGGAAATTCTACTACATGTTATATAATCACAGACATTATGGAGCTATTTGGAAAATTTTTGTACCTCTTCATAGTCCTATACCTACATGACAAATGCTACTTGCAACATCACATCACTTCTTTCTTCAGTGAAATATTCCCAACTGTGTAAGCAGTATTGATTGAAATCATGTACAACTGAAATGCCCTTCAAATTCATAGAGCATGTACTACAGTTACAAGCAATACTGCTGTACTGTATTCCAAGATCTTGCTGATGCCCCATACATTTTTAGCATCAACACTGCTGGTGCTCATGGAAAGCAATCCGCCAGGAATTCTTTGTCAAAATGATCTATGGCAATAATTTCAATGCCTGATAACACATAACCACCTACAGTAATGTAACTACAATTTGTGACACTACAGGATGAAGCATACAAGTTGTTAATTACTTTAAATGGCCATTTCCCAGAACACAAGTTGCTGACTCTGGAAGAAACTTTAATTACCATTTATCAAAGAGAAGGAGAGCAAATTAGCGGGCCTTTAGAATACATGCAGGCAAATATAGAATATTAAACAAGATCACAGAAGTATCTCCTGACACGAGTGACAAGACTGTAAAAGGTATATGTGTTTTGCACAACGCAGTTATCAACAGGGAAGGTTTAGATGTGGCATGTCTTAGAATTCAAAAATTTTCATAATTTATTTAATTCCAAACATAACCTATCTGCATATCACATTACATAATTTAATAACAGGTACAGCTTGAGGAAAAGAAGAGTAAGAGATGCAGTCACTATTTCAATAATGATGTGGGTCAGTTACCTACAAACAGTCATTGACTGCAACTATACAGACCACTATGTATTAGACAATGATTAAATTATATACATTGAAAAAGTATAACATGATACTGTTAAGTATATCATCAGTCTCTAACAGAAATGAGGACCAGTAATACTTCCTGGGGAGTAAAGGCAGCTGATGCATAGGGCAACCTCACATGCTGATTGTCTTAAACTCTGGGACCCTAACCTCCTGGAGTACTTAGTGCCTGTCCAGGCCCATTTAGGGATTGCTTTACTATTAAGTACAACATAAGAAGTTGCCAAAAACTTATTCCCCCCCCCCCAATGGATGACAATGAAATGTGGGTCGGGACAGCTCAGTTGGTATAGCAACTTGCTATGGGCTGGATGGTCAGGGAATCGAATCCCAGTGGAGGCGAGATTTTCCACATCCATCCAGACCATCCCTGGGGCCAACCCAGCCTCCTATACAACTGGTAGCAGGTCTTTCCCAGGGATAAAGTGGCCGAGGCATGGCATTGCCCACCAACCCTCATTAGTGCCAAAGTTGAAGGACGAGTAGATATATAAATCTACTCCCTCTCCAGGTGTTCGTGGCCTGTTACAGGGTGAACTTTAATTTATCATTATGACAATGAAAGAGTCCTTTATTTTATCTGTTCCTTATAGCTGTTCATTTCCTATTGGTTTGCCTCCTAACACAGACCACAGACCACTCACTGCCTCTTCCACACAGTGATCAGCCATAAGTTGTCAGCTGGTGCATATTTATCCATGTGAGGCAACTGTGGTCACAAATTCTATCACACAGGATGTGAAGCAAAACTAAATTTTGTGAACTGATACATCCATAGAGTGACAGGGACAAAAGGAAGGCTCTAATAAACACACCTGTAACTGGACAGGGTCTGTAGTTCAAGTCTTGGTCTAGGCATCAAGAAGATGAGAAGATAAACTGGTTGTCAGGCCATTAGCCAGTTTAAATCAAATAAAAATTTGCAGTACTCAAAGTCTGGAATGCGTGAAGGGGTTTAGCAGTTCAAACCACATTTAAGCCTTGTAGGTCATTAGAATGGGTAGAGGTCTGCCACACATTTCCATTAGTCTCAATTTCTCTTTCTTGTTATAGTGGTAGGTAGTTGTGCACAGATGTTCCTTTGTTTGCAAAGATATTTTCGGATGGGCTTGCCTGCAGGCTACCTGTTTTCTTGACAAAGCAAGAGACATTCCAGAACTAGGACTTGCTGGACTTCATGAAGGAAAGAAGTATTGAAACAGCCTAACAATATTTGTCTTGGTCAGTCGTTAAGTTTTTCATGATTGGGTATAAATCATCAATAAATAAGAAAAGGGCATGATTGTACAAATTTACAACGATGATTACTGAAGCGGCTCCTATTTGTCTGTATATTCCTTGGGATGGATTCATGCTCACCAATGAGCGAACGAAGTGTTGTAACTGACAGCTGGGCAGATTAAGACGAACAGTTACACACTAATAAAACCTTGGATTCCATTAAACACAGAGAATTTCATCGTTACCTGACTGAATATTAGATTCTCAAGGACTCCATGGAGATATTTAACATTTCTTAAAACAGAAATGTTTCATGATAAACAGATTAAAAATTTGTTACCTTTTTGGTCAATGCGACCACTAAAACATCCTGAAACAGAAACCCTAAAAACAGTTTTAACTTACAGAAGATGCATATTCAAAAACAAATATCCTGAGTAACTTCCAAATATTTTAAAAGAATGTACCTGCCATCAATAGCTTTTTTTCACTGTTCTGAAATGTTAATATTTTCAAATTATGTCATAAATTTTCCAATGTACTCACCATACTGTGTATATGCAGAGGGTTGGAATGTGCAAGATCTACATGTAGGCCATAATCCCAACCAAGAGTACACATCAGAAGTGCCCCAAATGTGCTCCAAAGAGACACACCACCTTTTTGCCATGACACAGCCATAGCACAGCCATCAGGAGTCCATTTAATGCCTTGAACACATCCAGGAGATCCTGGGTAATCTTTAGTGGACAGGACAATATAATGGGAAACTTCAAGTCCACCTGTACTCTCATCAATACAATAGACCACAGCTTGTGAACTGGAAAATAAATAAAATGAAATGCATTAATTCCCAATCAAGCACATTTCATAGAATATAGCATCTTTGCTTGCATGAAAGAAAAAAATTTGATGATCCATATACAAAACTTATACAAATCAGAGCTGTCTTCTTATTAAAGGATGCAAAATATGATGATGATGATGATGATGTCAATGTACAGGATTACCATCTACCCACCACAAGATATGAAGGCATTGACCACTTATCAATCATAAAAAAGAGGACATATTTTATTTTCTTCACAAGAACATAATAACACTTACAGATTTTTAGTATGTCAGTTCCATGCACAAGCATACTTATCAGTGGATCTATTTTTCTTCAGAATGGCACAAGCACCACAATATAAGTAAATCTTTGCAACCCGAGGCTTGAGTGGCTACCGGGCACGTCGGCGGGTGGCGGATAGCCGAAGACCTGTCCTTATGGCAGGCCTGTCTCTGAATTTTAAATAGGAGACCGTGGACCCACTCCCCAACCCCAA
>Ga0123355_10019032_pt1 | contig 10921 bp, 7 predicted proteins | sample TergutEmb28metaG_3_FD_89872 | JGI IMG/M metagenome (GOLD analysis project Ga0123355, IMG submission 89872) | Embiratermes neotenicus P1 segment gut microbial communities from Petit-Saut dam, French Guiana - Emb289 P1 | ecosystem: Host-associated > Arthropoda: Insects > Digestive system > Gut ...
AAATATAACGACCAAGCCCAACACTGTACACTTAACAACATTGTAGTAGGATGTACAACATCCAATCCACACAATCCATGCGATACTGAATGTGACAGTTTTATAGAAGTATAATAGTATCTAATAGACCGTGCCGTGCAAATGGCACGGTTTATTATTCGTTTTCAATGGGGCGCTGCCCCAAGCCTTGCCACTACAGCGCGAATGAATCGCGCTTCCGTTTCCTTCGGAAAGCGACGGAGTCGCTTTTTTATTTTGCATAATCTATAGCACGTGTTTCACGAATTAGGCTAACTTTAATTTGACCTGGATATTCCAATTCGTTTTCTATTTTCTTGGCGACATCCCGCGCAAGAAGAATAAGCCCTGTATCACTAATTTCTTCTGGAATCACAACAATGCGTAATTCACGTCCTGCTTGTATGGCAAATGATTTTTCTACGCCTTTAAAGTTATCCGCAATCGCTTCAAGATTTTGCAAACGTTTGATATAAGTTTCCAAAACCTCACGGCGTGCGCCAGGACGAGAGCCAGAAATGGCATCGGCGATTTGCGTGATAATTGATATCATATTAGTAGGTTCAACATCACCATGATGAGATTCTACAGCATTGATAATCAGGTCAGATTCTTTGTATTTTTTACATAATGCCACTCCAATAGAAACATGAGAACCTTCCATATCATGGTCAACTGCTTTGCCAATATCATGAAGCAAGCCAGCGCGTTTTGCTAAAGTAATATCTACACCTAACTCACCAGCCAACAGACCACATAAATATGCTACTTCCATTGAGTGTTTTAATACATTTTGCCCAAAACTAGTACGAAACTTCATTTTACCAAGCAAACGAACCAACTCATGATGAATTCCATGAACGCCCGTTTCAAATGTGGCAACTTCGCCCTCTTCTTTGATTTGTATTTCTACTTCTCTGCGGGCTTTGTCAACCATTTCCTCTATACGTGTTGGATGAATTCGTCCATCTAACACTAACTTTTCCAATGCAATCCTAGCAACTTCGCGTCGCATTGGGTCAAATCCAGAAAGAATCACAGCTTCGGGGGTATCATCTATAATTAAGTCGATTCCCGTTAGGGATTCGAGTGTGCGTATATTACGTCCTTCTCGCCCGATTATACGCCCTTTCATTTCGTCACTTGGTAAATTTACCACGCTTACAGTAGTTTCTGCCACATGGTCTACCGCGCAACGTTGTATTGCTACTGCCAAAACATCCTTAGCTTTTTTATCGGCTTCGCTTTTAGCTTTTTGTTCGATATCTCGAATTAACTTAGCCGATTCAAAACGTGCTTCTTGTTCAATCGAAACCATTAATTGTCGTTTGGCTTCGCCTACCGTCATGCCTGCAACGCGCTCTAGTTCCTGATGTTGAAGAGCTACTAACTTATCAACCTCTGCTTGCTGTGCGTCCAGCCTTTCCCCCTTACGTTTAAATTGCTCTTCCTTTTCTTGAGTTTTTTCAATTTTCCTGTCCAAAACCTCTTCTTTTTGCAATAGACGTTTCTCTAATTGCTGTAGCTCTTTCCTGCGCTCTTTAGAATCTCTGTCTGCATCGTTTTTTGTGCGTATACTTTCCTCTTTGGCTTCAAGAAGCATTTCTTTCGCGCGGGCTTCCGCGGTTCGTTTTGCTTCCTCAACAATATTTTCTGCCTGTATTTCGGCAGAACCAATCTTAGATTCAGCAACCTTTCTTCGATACACCATGCCAATAAAAAAACCTATACCGATTCCAACAGCTACAGCGGCAACTGCTATCACCACTGTTAATGTCATTTATGACACACCTTCCCTATATATTAAGCCCCTTACGGGGACACCAAAGAATAATAACTTCTTTGGAAGGAGGTGTCAACGTTTTTAATATAATGGGGGCGCTGCCCCCAAGCCCCCGCCGTTCCGCTAGGCAAAGCCTAACTACACTTCCTTCGGGAAGTGGTGTAGCCACTTTTATTGAGGTTTCTAAATCCCAGCCAATTCATTATTGACCTTGGCTAGCATAGTAGAGTAATTTTCCAACTTATCTTTTTCCGCAACAATTAACTTTTCTGGAGCTTTTGAAACAAATCCCTTATTGTTTAATTTATCACGAATACGAGATACTTCTTGTTCTAACCTTTTTTGTTCCTTGAGTAAACGGTCTTTTTCTTTTTCGGGGTCAATAAGGGAATCTAAGGGAATATAAACTGTTGCACTGGGGACAACAATAGATATAGCATTTGCAGGAATCTCTCCATTAGGTGGAAAAATTCTAAGATCATTTATATCCTTCGCACCAACCAAAAGACAAATAAACCTATAACTGTCACATACAAGGGTTGCAACCTGAGCATTTTCAGGATATATACCAATGGATATTTTTTGAGATGGTGGAACTTTTTTTTCTGCTCGAATATTACGAATAGCGCGAACGATTTCTTTTATCAACTCAATATCTTTTTCGGCACTTTCATTTATGAGGCTAGGAGAAACTTCAGGCCATTCACTAAGCATTATAGTCTGTTCATTACCATTTATGGCAGAATATAAATCTTCTGTAATAAATGGTGCAACTGGATGTAGTAATTTCAATGCAGTTGTCAAAACCTTACAAAGAGTTTCTTGTGCTGCCGCGCGGCTATATTTTCCAGTTTCCGATTCAGTTTTATACAGGCGTGGTTTAACCATTTCTACATACCAGTCACAAAATTCATCCCAAAGAAATTCTACAATTTTTTGTGTTGCCAATGCTAAATCGTGAGATTCCAATTTTTCTGTGACTTCTGCAACGCAACGTGTCATCATAGAGAGAATCCATTCATCTTCTATGTGATATCTTTTTAGTGCATTTTCGTCGTAATCTTCAAGATTCATCATTACAAAGCGGGTAGCATTCCATAATTTATTAAGAACATTACGAGCGGGTTCTAGTCTGTTATGGAAAAATCGAGTATCATTGTCAAGAGCATTTCCACTTACTAGCATAAGACGTAAAGCATCTGCGCCAAACTCTTCAATAATTTCTAGTGGGTCAATACCATTGTCTAATGATTTGGACATTTTACGCCCTAATTCATCACGCACCATTCCATGGATAAACACATCAGTATATGGTATATCGTCAGTATATTTGATTCCCATAAATACCATACGCACAACCCATGTAAACAGAATTTCATAATTGGTTACAAGGGTGTTGGTTGGATAAAAATATTTTAGATCCTCGGTTATTTCAGGCCATCCTAAAGTGGAAAATGGCCACAATGCCGATGAAAACCAAGTATCAAGAACATCTTCATCTTGTGTGAGTTCTGTCGCATCACAAGTGGAGCATTTTTGTGGGGTGGTCTTACTCACAGTAATATGCCCCTCTGGGCAGTAGTAAGCTGGAATTCTATGCCCCCACCATAATTGACGAGAAATACACCAGTCGCGAATATTTTCCAACCAATGTTGATAAATCTTGCCAAAACGCTCGAAATTAAACTTAACTTTTCCATTTTTGTAGGCTTCAAGTGCAGGTTTTGCTAATTCTTCCATACTCACAAACCATTGCAACTTCATCAATGGCTCTACTATCGTACCACAACGGTCATGTTCACCCACCTTGTGTAACAATGGTTCAGATTTTATATATAGTCCCAATTTTGTCATTTCATCAATAATGGCAGAGCGGGCTTTTTCACAAGTTAGACCATTGTAATGCTTTCCATTCTCATTAATTGTGCCATCATCATTCATAACATTTATGCGCGGAAGATTGTGACGCACACCAACTTCAAAATCATTTGGGTCATGAGCAGGGGTGATTTTTACAACGCCTGTACCATATTCAGGGTCTACATAACTATCGGCAATAATGGGAATTTCGCGCCCAACCACTGGAATTGTCGCCATTTTGCCAACAAAATCTTTATAGCGTTCGTCGTCTAGATGTACAGCAATTGCGGTATCACCAAGCATTGTTTCAGGGCGCGTAGTAGCAAATGAAATAAATTCACCACTCTCACCTGCTATAGGGTATTTAAAGTGATACAAATGCCCTTCCTTTTCTTCATGTTCAACTTCTGCATCAGAAATGCTGGTCTTGCATATTGTACACCAGTTTACAAGTCTTTCGCCTTTATATATTTTGCCTTCTTCATACAGACGTACAAAAACCTCCAAAACAGCATCTGAAAGTCCTTCATCCATGGTAAAACGCAATCGTTCCCAATCACAAGATACACCCAATTTTTCCAATTGTTTGATAATTGTACCACCATATTTTGTGTTCCAATCCCAAAGTTTTTCCAGAAACGCTTCACGCCCTAGTCCTTCTTTTGTTAATCCTTCAAGGGCAAGGGCTTTAATTACTCTTACTTCTGTAGCGATTGCTGCATGATCTGTTCCTGGCTGGTAGAGTGTTTCATAACCTTGCATACGCTTAAATCGAATTAATATGTCTTGTATTGTATTATTAAGTGCGTGACCTATATGCAATTGCCCTGTGATATTTGGAGGGGGCATCATTATTGTATATGGTTTTTTATTGGGATTTACTTTTGCCCGAAAGTACCCATTTTCAAGCCATTTTGCATAAATCTCTGGTTCACGATTTTTGTCATAGTTTTTTGGAATATCCATTATAATCCTTACTTCCTTTGAAAAGCATGTAGCCGCTTTTTATTTTTCTTCAAACGATGGTAGAAGCTCCACTGGTTCGTTTAAAATGTCAGTTAATACACCCTCCGCCGTTTCGGTTAATAGTGCAGGGCTATCACCCTCTACAAAAAACTCGAATAACTTCCATATTGGCTTAGGTTCGCCCTCTTCTTCATTGCTTGTAAGAGGAGTAGTAAACAATTTTTCTGCCTCGTTTATATACATCTCAATTACTGCATTTACTTTTTTACTGCTATCACCATTGTTAAGACGCACTAATACATCCCATATTTCTTCATGGCGTTTATCTAAATCAACTAATACATGCTCTACAGACTCTTTTTCCGTCTTTAATTGTGTGAAATGACGTTTTTTGTCATCAAGGTTTACTGTCTTTGCAAAGCCCTCTATTGTGGCTTTCATTCCACCAAGTTTTTTTTCGCGTACAAAACGCTCAATGCCCGTTTCTGTTTCATACATAAGGCTACGCACAGTATCTATTCTGTTTGCAAGATGGCGATAGCTTTCAAGAGTGTTTAAATTGCGTTCAAGTGTACGAGAGTTTTTAGCCTTGTATTTTTTATAGCAAAAGCGCAGAAAATTTGTATAATACGCATAAACTACAGTCTTTTTATTAAGAAGCTCTATTGCTTTGTGTTGCTTTTTCATATTCATTTTTAAATCTCGGCGTATTCGATGACTAAAAACATACAATGCAGATAATGTTATCATTGCAAGCAAAACTAGAATTGTTGTGGGAATAAAAATATTTGTAGTTGTGTTAAATTGGATGAATATTAGAACAAAAACCATTAATGCAAAGGCTACAAGTGTAAACGTTGTAAATTTACGAATAAATGCCCTTGAATCCAACATATCTTGTCGTTCATTTATGAGTTCTTCTTTTTCTCCAGTTAGATATCCAATATCTTGACGTAATGCACGCTGGTTTTTTTCGGCTTCTTTTATAGATGGTATAACTTTTTTTGCATCCTCTTTTAAAGGCTCCATGTCAACCAGCGAAGCATCATAGTCGGTTAATTTTTCTAAAAGAACACTACGTTCTTGCGCAAGTGCTACAAATCGCTCAAGCATGGTTTTGAGATTTTTTAGTTCATCATCACTAAGATTTATAAACGCTTGTAGCTCTCCTAGTTTATCATCAATTAGATTAAGGTTTGTGCTTACCCTTAATCGTTGCTTTGCCACACGCAAAGCCTCATCACATAATGTTGCGGCATGACGTACAGATAGATAGTTTGGGTCGTCGCGTTCCATTTCCTCATAGAAATGCTTAAATTTTGAATACGTATCTGAGTTTATTGAAACTTCATCTTGTTTATCGCGCCTAAACAACTTTCTAAAGAATCGCTTTACATTACTAAAAAAACCTATTCGCTCTATGGGGATATCACCATACAGAGCCTCTATATCTTCTTCATTAAAGGGTATAGGCAATGTTAAATCTTCATTTTCCATATATTCATCTCTTTCATTTTTCATAAAATTACACTATATTCTCAAAATCCCTATATAATAGACTTGATTGTATGCCAGTGTTATTCTGATATTTTCCCGAAATGTATGGTTCGTATTCACCTTCAATACTATGATAGTAGATTTGACAAATTCCGACTCCTGCATATATACGAATCGGCTGTACACAATGAATTTCTAAAGTCCAATAGCCTTTGAAACCGATATCTCCAAAACCAGCGCAAACATGCACAAACAAGCCCAAGCGCCCCACGCTGGAACGTCCTTCTAACATTGGTACATATTTATCTGTTGCTGTATACTCACGTGTGCGTCCAAGATATAATACTCCTGGTTGAAGGACTAGCCCCTCATCAGGAATAATTAGAGTTTTTGTTTTGTGTGCTACTTTCATATCTAGTTCATGGTGTGTATAAACTTCAAGTTCATTGTGTAATGTTAAGTTGTAACTGTTTGGGTTTATAGCTGTTTCACAAAAAGGCTCTATTACAATCTCTTTGCCCATTTTTTCCCTAATGCTTTTTCCTGATAAAATCATTTAAACCAGTCCTAAAAATAATCTAAACCTCAACACACACTATAAACATGGTGGGCGATTGCGTCAAGTATAATATGTGTTTTCTAAAAAGTATAAAAAGCGACTCTGTCGCTTTCCGAAGGAAACGAAAGCGCGATTCATTCGCGCTGTAGTGGCGGGGGGTTGGGGGCAGTGCCCCCAATAAGCGACGGAAATTGCGAGAGCAATTTCCTAGTAAGTAAAAAAACCACATATATGTGGTTTTTTTGCCTTGCTATCACACAAAATAATTCTTCACATTATAATATGCAATATCCCCAGCTATTTTGTAAAGTCTGTCCATGTCACGTGGAAATTCACCTGTTTCCACCCATTTGCCAAGTTGATTTGCAAGTATACGACGGAAATATTCGTGGCGTGGATAAGACATAAAGCTACGTGAATCCGTTAGCATTCCAATAAAAGTAGCAACCATGCCATGATTAGCTAATGTTATTAAATGTTTTTCCATACCAGGTTTGTTGTCATTAAACCACCATGGGCAACCCCATTGCATACGCCCGCGAATGCCACGCCCTGCAAAGTTTCCTATCATAGTTGCAAGCATATCATCCGCTGTAGGATTTAGGGCATAAAGGACGGTTCTAGGCAGTGTATCACGGCTTTCCATATCATCCAAAATACGCGCTAACGCCAATGAGAAATTATCATCAGACATACAATCAAAGCCTGTATCTGGTCCTAATAGTTTGAACATGCGGGAATTATTGTTTCGTTGGACAACCATATGAATTTGCATGACCCAATTGCGTTTGTGATATTCTCCACCTAACCAAGAAAGCAGACGTGTTTTGTAGGCAACTACTTCTTGTGCAGTGAGAGTTTCACCATTAAGAGCTTTTTTAAAAGCAGAGTTGGCATCATCGTCCGTGGCGTTAGGGTCAAATACTGGAGGCTCTAAGCTGTGGTCTGAAACTTGGCAACCCATTTGTACAAAATAGTCAAGGCGGTTTGTTAATGCATTTTTAAGCCCATCCCAATCTGCAATATTTTGATTGGCAGCATCTCCAAGTCGCTTTATATATCCCGCATAGGTAGTTTTTTCTATTTCCAAAGCCTGTGATGGGCGGAATGAGGGCATTACTCGTGGTGATATATTTGCCTCTTTAATTTGTTTATGATACTCAAGGGTGTCTGCGGGGTCGTCAGTGGTTGCAAGCCATTCCACGCGACATAACTTTAACATATTAACAACATTGAAGTCTTCTTTTTCAATTTGTGTGTTACATAAGGCGTAAATTTCAGCGGCTTTTTCAGCAGTGATAACACCATCATATCCAAAATATCTCTTTAGTTCCATATGGGCCCAATGATAGCCAGGGTTGCCTATGCAGTCTTGTACGGTTGCACACCATGCCGCAAACTTTTCAGCATCAGAGGCATCACCTGTAATGTGGGATTCAGGTACACCATTGTGGCGCATCAATCGCCATTTATAATGATCGCCCCCTAGCCAAAGTTCTGTAATACTTCTAAAGCGATTATTGTTTGCAATGGCGGCTGGGTCAAGATGACAATGATAGTCGATAATCGGTAGATCGCTAATATGCTCATACAGGTCTACGGCTGTACCGTTCATTAGCAAAAAATGTTCGTCCATAAATGCTCTCATTGTGGAAGCTCCTTTTGTAATTGTAGTATTTATAAGTCAAGTATATATGCCAATCCCAATAAAAAGCAATACAAACTTTCAACTTTTTATGGTGTTGCTACAAGGTTATACACATCTTCCGCCATTAATTCCTTTTCAAGCATATGTTTAGCTGCTCCTCCTTGCTTTAATACCTCACCAATAACTCTTTTATGAGTAATTACAGGTAATGTTGATTTGCGGGCTAATTCGCCCAATAAATGTCTACTTTCTTCACGGAAGCCAAGCACCCTTATATATTGAACCCCTCCATTTTCCTCATACATATTCATATCAGATTTATCAATTCCTAATAAAACACCAATCACAGCACGTTGTAAACGTGTATAAGTATACCGTTTGGTTTTTACATCCATAATTAGGCTAGAAAGTGACGTTGTCGCTTTTTTATCCAATACCAGCCGTTTAAAACGATTTTCCAGTCCTTCGCCTAAGTCTAACTCTTTTGTGATACAAAGATAACGAAAAATATCACTGTAATTATCAAGCTCGTTTATTGGTGCGTCTTGTAAGATTTTATAAGCAATATCAGGCAATTGATTTTGTACTGAAATCCCTTTTTTAAAATCTTTTCGGATTTTTGTTGCAGATACTCCGCCTCCTATTCTGTGTGTGGTGAAAATTTGCATGGGATTGTTTAATAGATACATAGCTTTACAATATTCCATAGCCAAGCAATTGTTGGGCTTTGTGAATAATGATTCAGGAATAGTTTCCCTAAGATCATTAGAGAGGTCTAGGGGCAGTGTCCCTATTAAAGCATCTTCTAAGGCAGATTTATGTGCAGTAGCAAAAGATTTTCCTGCACTTAACTCTGCCTGTAGTCGTTGTTTATATATCAGTGGTTCTTCTGCAAGAATTCGCCCCGCTTCCATTAGTGTTGTCAAATCCCCTATTTCGCTTCCAAATGAGAGACAGTCAACTATTCCAGTTGCAACTAATAAACCCACACTCCCACGCGCAAAATAATCTGCACCAGCTATTACATATGGAACAGGAATTTCTATTACCATATCCACACCACAGTTTAATGCCATTTTTGTACGTCTCCATTTATCACAAACGGCAGGTTCACCCCGCTGTACAAAATTACCACTCATTACAGCAACAATATATTTACAGCCTGTGATTTCTCGTGTTTTTTTGATATGAAGCTCATGCCCGTTATGAAAAGGGTTAAATTCTACAATAATTCCAGATGTTTTCATATGAGTTCTCCCTGATTGATAAATTTTCTCTTTGCTTTATAATGCAAAAATGGTATGATACGTTTAGTTTATAGTAGTTTCAAATGAATTCACTATACCATATAAAAAAGTGGCGTAGTCACTTTCTGAAGGAAACATAACTGGGCTTTGCCCAGTGGGGGATTGGGGGGCAGAGTCTCCATTATTAAAAAACAATTGGGTGACATTAATGAAAGAATTGACGGTTGGGGAATTTGAAAAAATTCGCAAGTATATTAAGGATAATTTTGGAATATCGCTTAGTGATGAAAAAAAGACTCTGGTTCATTCTCGTTTGCGGACTACTTTGGACGAACTGGGATTTAATAGTTTCACCCAATATTTTGACTATTTAATCAGTGATAAAACGGGTGAGGCAATTAAACGTTTTGTGGAAAAAATCACTACCAATCACACATTTTTCATGAGAGAATCAGACCATTTTGACTACTTTCGCGAAAATGTGTTGCCTTACATTGAAGCAGAATATAGCAATCAGCGTGATATGAGAATGTGGTGCGCGGCATGTTCTTCTGGTGAGGAATCTGTCACCTTGCAAATAATATGTCATGACTATTTCAAGAAAACAGGGCAAAATTGGAATAGTGAATTGCTTGCAACAGATATATCAACCAAAGTGTTGGACAAAGCTGTTGGGGGCAATATCCCACAGAAGCGTTGGCTAACATGCCTGTAGAATGGAGAACAAATTATTTTACAAAGGTAGATAACCAATTTAGCAAAGTGGCGGATGAAATACGAAAAAATATAACATATAGAAAATTCAACTTGATGGATAATTTTCCTTTTAAGAAAAAATTCCAAGTAATCTTTTGTCGCAATGTTATGATTTATTTTGATACTCACACTCGCGATTCGGTTGTGCGAAAATTTTTTGAAGTAACAGAACCAGGAGGCTATTTATTTATTGGGCATTCAGAATCAATCAGCAATTCTAATACAGGATATCAATACATTAAACCCGCTGTATACAGAAAACCAAAATAAGATAGCTTTGCAAGCTATCGCCATGCGAAGCATGGTGTTTGGAGTGTAGTCCCATTTAATTAAATGCTACTTGTTTTTAGTGGGCTATTATAGTTTAATATAAAGGAAAGAGAGAGGTGACACGGATGAATGACTTCGATAGGGAGTCAATGCTTGAAATGTTCATTTTCGAGATGTCCCAACTTATCGACCAGCTGGAAGCTACTATTGTCCAGAGTGAATCGGAATATAATATTGACCAAATTAATGAAATATTCCGAATAATGCACACAATTAAAGGCTCATCTGCTATGATGATGTTTGATAATATAGCAGGG
>Ga0123355_10019033_pt1 | contig 10921 bp, 10 predicted proteins | sample TergutEmb28metaG_3_FD_89872 | JGI IMG/M metagenome (GOLD analysis project Ga0123355, IMG submission 89872) | Embiratermes neotenicus P1 segment gut microbial communities from Petit-Saut dam, French Guiana - Emb289 P1 | ecosystem: Host-associated > Arthropoda: Insects > Digestive system > Gut ...
ATCATCATCACAAACATCAAGGATTGGACCCTTTGATCCGTTCCGTCTCCAGAGTTACAGCTGCTCGCGCCAACGCTTCTTCGGTCTTCCAACTGTTCTCCTTCCTTGTGGTCTGTAGTGGTATGATAAATCAGTCCTGTGCTTCCTCTGGAGATTCTGAGTTGGGTAGGGTGTCCTCAGGATGGATAACCAGTCCCTCGCTGAGTAAGTTTGGTGGTAGCTAACCTCAGGGCCTCCAAACTTGCCCGTTTTCTGTAGCGGTGTGCTTCCCTTAGCCGAAGGTCTCGGTTTTGAGGCGCCGAGGACTCGCCTTCGTCCGCTCCTCTCTGCTACAACTAAAGTTGCATTGCCCAGGGATCACGACTGGGGACACGAGGAAGTCGGATTTGCTGGCAGAGCTGACCGATGTCTTGTCAGACGGTGTTTCCTCAAGATTTGTGGCTATTATCTGTCGGCATCGATAATAACCCTTGGGGTCAGTACCACCATTTGATCCCTTACTCAGTTTATTCTTGATATGAAAATGGTGTGCTGTATCCAGTTAAAGAACTAAATAATATTTTATTAAAATAAAATTGTAACTTGTACTCCCTCGCTCACATTGCTCTCGTACATGACTGAATTCACACTGGACTGCTAGTTTCCGTTGTCCTCTGCTAACGTTTTCTCATTTAAATCTCTCCCCGCACAACTCCTCCTACCTATTGCCAACGGTTCCTGAAAATACGTTGACAGAACATCTGTAACTGGCGCCAGCAAACTTAATAAACGACTGTATAAAGTGATTGGCTACACTATGCTGCCAACTACGTGAATAGCAGAGTTTGGAACTCGAGTACTCCCAGATTTGAGCTGCCCTCTCTATTAACATTTATGCAGCTTTTGACGTTTTGCTGACTGCATCTCAGTATATTTATCTCAGTAATTAACCAAGTTGATGCACAAAATTTTTGTTTTATAATAAGTTTATTCTACATGTTTCGAGCACATGTGCCCATCATCAGGAGGTCAAAATTGCATTACACAGCCTCTGGTATCATCACACTGAAACGAGTGGTGTAAAATTACTACTATTTGCTCATATTTATAGAATTGTATTTTAGTAATTTTAGACCACTCACTCGTTTCAGTGTGATGATACCAGAGGCTGTGTAATGCAGTTTTGACCTCCTCATGATGAGCACATGTGCCCGAAACATGTAGAGGCATGAAATAAACTTGTTGTAAAACAAAAATGTTGTACATCAAGTTGGTTAATTACTGAGATAAATTTATACAGCTGTTTTACTCTTGTTGATAAAAGTGCTGGCTATCATGATTCGAAGTGTGGATCTGTTTCTAGTTGGAAGCAAGTGTATGCTTTGCTGTGTAGGAGTGGAGCCTATCCTGTCAGGCCCGTAGTCAGGCTATCACATGGTGATGACATCATTTTAAATGCTTCTGTAAATGTCTTTCAGACATAGTATTACATTTGGTTTTTTGTGAGGTGGCACATACACAATTAAACAATTTCCACAACAGAGGTTGCACAATGTGTTGACATTGTCCAGTTCGGTTGTACACGTCTTCATGATCTTTTTGAATAACATGTGCAATCATTTTCAGTAATTCACAAAAAGTAATAAAGGAACTTCTTATAACAAAACCAACTAGATTCACTTATTTCTCAAATTTATTTTTTGAATAAAACTCTGTGTTTTGGACAATTCTTCTTCATCAGATTTTCACTATACACACGCCAATGGTATGTCATACAGGTTTGCTGACAGCTTGCAAGGTGTCAGCCAAACTATATGACATATAACATTGCTGTATGTACAGTGGAAAACTCCTGATGATGGACAGAGGAACTGTCCAAAACATGTAGAGTTTTATTCCAAAAATAAATTTGAGAAATTAGTGCATCTAGTTGGTTTTATTATAAGAGTCCACACTACACTGCCAATTGAAACGTACACACTAAGTCCTTTCACAACAGCGTGGTGGATCTGTTTGTAACGACTAAAAACTTGCACATGCGGTCAGTATGAATGTAGAATTTCAACCCTTCAATCTGCAAATGGCATGTACATTCAAGTGTTTGTGTGTGTGTGTGTGTGTGTGTATGTGTGTGTGTGTGTGTGTGTGTGTGTGTGTGTGTGTGCGTGCGCGTGCGTGTGTGTGCGCGCGCGCGCGCGCGTGTGTGCGCGCGTGCGTGCGTGCGTGTACATCCTGAAGGAGGCCATGAATTTAATTGTTGTGTGTCTATTGTTGTTTTTTATGGAGAGATAGTGTGTTTTATGGCAGTGCTTTATGTATGAACACAGCTTTATTTAGTTAGGAACATGAATGTCTGTACAAGAATATTAAATTTCACAATTGAGACACATATTCAAGTACACAACTTCTGTGAAACAAGTGCATGCAGGATGTGGAACCCCGTGATATCAGGCACATCCATTGTCCTGTGGAAGAACTGCAGCTTTGTTGAAAAAGTTTAAATTTAAAAATTCCTGCAACAGTGCATCTTGTAACATTTTGATCCCTGTGTTTTACGTGTTTCAGATTTTAGTGTTGTAATTTGGCTCATCTTGGTGTTGTCTCGAACATCAAACATACTTTCCACGTCTGCTTTTGTATGACATGATTTTATTGTCTGAGTGACTACAAAATTCATATATGAATGTATTGTTTGTGCAGGTGCAAGACACAAGTGCCTCCCCCACGTTGAGCCGCCTTCTGACAGCCGGTATGAATCGAGGAAGCAGCATAAAGTCAGATCGCAGTTCCAACTCTTTAGAATTGCCGTCAAACACCGTTGGTGTGGACAGCTTGTGTGCAGAGATGAACAATCTTATGCACGAGTTTGAAGTGGTCAGTCGTATAGCAGATCTTGTGTCTACACTCAAAGGTTCATATAAGGTATGCTCTGAAGCAAATTTTGAAACCTTAGGCAATAACCTACTCCTATGTAATATAAAAGCAGTCCCTGTATATGCTTGGACAGGCTATGAGGGTTCCAGAAGTTGAGGCTCACAGATTTCAAGACAGTTGGCGCATGAAGGCGGTAAGGTTGTCAGCCCCACGCACCGGCCGCCTTTATCCCCCAGGAAATATTCCTGGTACTCATTTCTGTTAGAGGCTGAGTCAACCGAGGGCCATAGTGCGGCCGGAAGGATAATGTCGATGAAAAATTCCAGTGACACCATTGGGAATCGAGCCAGCGAACTTCCGACTTGTTACGCAGTGCTGCAATCAACTGCGCCAACGCGTGCCCCACTCCTATATAATATGGAACCTCATAATTGGTACTGATAGAAGTGTTGATGTGGTGTTAAAATGAAGGAGATAAGGTGTGTGGGACGTGTCTTGCATATGGGGGAGAGGAGAAATGCACAGAAAACTGTAGTCAGTTGACTTTAAAGGGAAGAAACTACTTGTGAAACTTAGGCCTATGTGGGGTAATATTATTAAAATGGAAAGAAAGAGTATGAAAATGTTGACCAGATTCATCGGACTCAAGATGTGGAACTCTCACAGGCTGTTGCAAATAATTTTAAGACTGTTCGTCCATGTTGCGCTTCAAAGCAGTTAGATTTACAATTAATTGAATCAATACACCTCAGTTTATTCTTTTATTTTATATTGATATATCCTTGATTGAGCCTTTTCTAAAAACTATAATCATAGCTGTACAAAGTGTTTGTGTGTGTGTGTGTGTGCGCGCGCGCGCACGTGTGTGTGTGTGTGTGTGTGATTTCCAAATTAAACAAAAACATACAAGTGATAGTTACACAGATTTTTATATCCAAGGCTCTTCTTCCCATGTTATGCATATTCACATAACAATGTGACCTGTGAGGTTTTGAGATTTCACTTTAGTACAAGCTGCGGTTATTTTTCCATTTGTTTTTGTTTTCAACCTCATGAAGGCCAACATGTAGTTGAAAATACGGGAAAATAGTGGAATAAATTTTTATGTTTTGACTGAATTTATTGTTATTCTAATTATTGTGAATAAGGTAATGAATTTGTGAATTCCATAGGATTTGCGAAGTTTTGTGGGTGGCTGAACAGGATAACGTACCACGAATGGTCTGATTCAAGAAAGTTCATATTCATTACTGCAGGTTTCAAGCTGATATTTTTTGGAGTCTGTTCTGGGCAAAGTAATAGAAGGAACTAAAATAATGCTGTTGGGTGTTGAGGCATGCTGATAGAGCAGCCAATGGATCACTTCCCCAGAGAGCTCTTTTGGCTGCTGCTATGTCTGTTGAGGTGGCCAGTCATATGGAAAGCCGGGGTGTGTGGGGGGTGGCCCAGCGCTCGCTCATTAGAACATGCGGTGTGGCACATCCTGGACAGTGGGGTATTGTGGATCAACACGGCATTCTTGTGCTCCTGTCTCGACATATATGTCATGACAGCATGAAAGACTGGTCATGTTCAATAATAGTGCTGTGCGTTTGTGATTGTGGAAGGGAACTGAACGACATCTTAAGTTTCTGAGAGTGCCATGTTCTTTCTTATTCACAAACGATATATCCATTGACATGTTTCGGATTTAAGAGGTTCTGAAGGTGGTGAATAAGCACTGTGGTGTACTAGCATGTTACCTTGAAGGCGGAGGCAGCCTATCACATTGCTGAAGAATGTAATCTTAGTTCTTTCCTTGCTTCTTGTACAGACAAAATAAATAAGAATAAATGTATGTAAACAAAACAGTACAAATACGCAGTATAAAGATACAAAACACAATAAATACAAGTACACATATTACCACCACACGTGCGTGCGCACACACACACACACATACACACACAAAACAAGTTATAACAACCACAGTACAATATACCCATCAAATGAAATAGTCACAATGCAATCAAGTACCCTCAGTATAAGGTCACTTTATTGTACATGGTATTTTTTGCCCCAAGAATCTCACCATAACTCAATTCGCTTCAATTAAAAAAAATTGCTTCACATAAATCACGTCAGTTCACTCCGTATCACTACACTTTACCATGAAAGCTTCAAATTTTACTACAGAATGTTTGAAGTTGATAAACAAGTAATAAAGCTAGCATCATCCACATTGGCAAGATTTGAAAATGGGTGAGCCTTTCAAAGTGTTGTACGTAGGTTATTCGGAAAATAAGTACCGTCTGCGAATATCTCTCACACATCTTCGAGACTGTCACTTTGTGCATGTGCAGTGACTTCCTGTATCAATTGAGAAGCCACTGACGCCATTTCGTGAAATTTGTGTTATGTTTATGTTTGCTCCTGTGCGTTAAACATGTTTAAGACAATTGAAGGGGCCACCGACTGTGAAATACGGTCTGTAATTCGTATTTTGAACGCTAGGAATGTGCTACCTATTGCGATTCATCACCAGATCTGTCAAATGTATGGTGACAATGGGATGAGTGATGGCATGGCTAGGGAATGGGTTCGGATGTTCAATGAAGGATGAGAGGACGTGCACGATGAGGCGCGAAGTGGGCGTCCTTCTTTGGTGAATGATGATTTGGTGCGTAAGGTCAACGAAAGAGTGCGTGACGACAGACATTTCACAATTTCTGATCTCTCCCTGCACTTTCCTCAGATTTCAAGGACTCTACTCTATGACATTGTCAGTAGTCATTAGGGTTATCGGCGGCCACATTCTATGAGGAGGGTATACAAAAACTTGTGCCCTGCTATGATAAGTGCCTCAGTAATCGTGGCGAATATGTGGGAAAATAGTTTGAAGAATGTAGAATCTGATAACAATAAAATTTTATACGAAACCTAAATCAATTTTTTTTACAGTGAAACGGTACTTACTTTCTGAATAAGCCTCATATTATTTGCACCTCTGTAGTTTACGTTCACATTATATTGCTGTGCTCTTCACAGGAACTGAGTGTGGAAGGGATGAGGCGAATATTGAACACCATTCAAAGCTCGATCCAGAAAAAGGACGAGGAGATGGCGTGGATTGATTCGTGTTGCCTGCAGCTTGCAGTGAAAGGTAAATCCAACAAAGAGGAGATCTACACGTTCCAGACTGACAACCCGGTGGTGAAGAAAGAGTGGATCACAGGTAATGGCGTGTGATTTGGGACTATCTGGGTACATTCACATTGCTATGGAGTGCCAGTTAAAATCAGTGCCCTTCCGTGTGCATGTAATAACTTTAGACAGGCTGAGCCATTTTCATGAAATGGAATATTGGGGAATTTCGTGTAACAATTTCATTTTCAGTATGTGTACCTGTTTTAGGGGGTAGATGGGAAATAACAAGAGATTTTCCTATGCTTCGTTTTAACTTCGTGGTTTCATATTGCAAAGTCCATTTGAACTGCATTTTCGAAATGTGTACAGTTCTGGGATTCCACAGTTCTCTGATTTGGTGGTATTTTTGGCATTGTACATGCGTGTGATTTTCTGATTATTTGAGAACTGCCTGAAGATGGCCGCGAAAGGAGACCAGAACACGTCGCATCGATGCATTAATTAGGTACTAAAAAAGGCAGTGTTGGGCAGACTGTGGGTTTGGTGTACAGCACAGCATATCATGTAGAGTAAGAATTCTTATACTAAAACCAACTAGGTGCACCAGTTTCTCAAATTTATTTTTGGAATAAAACTCTACATGTTTCGGACAGTTCCTCTGTCCATCGTCAGGAGTTTTTCACTGTACACACAGCAATGGTATATGTCAAACCTGACAGCTTGCGAGCAGGATCAGGATGGAACTAGCTTGCAAGCGGGATCAGGGCAGAAGACGTTTCCTGCTGATCCCGCTTGCAAGCTGTGTGACATATACTATTGCTGTGTGTACAGTGAAAAACTCCTGATGATGAACAGAGGAACTGTCTGAAACATGTAGAGTTTTATTACAAAAATAAATTTGAGAAATTAGTGCATCTAGTTGGTTTTATTATAAGAATTTATCATGATGCACGGTCACCTGAACGTCAGAATAGAGTAAGAATGTTGTGCAGAAAATAATGTGCTGTGAGGAGAACGCATACAGAAACAAGGTGTGTAGCAAAGTCTGTAAATAAAAATATAGGTAAAGTTGCCCAAGTTGCCCTTTGTTTGTCATGAAGGCATGTGGGGGGAATGGAGGTGTAATTCCATTCATTCTTAATCTCAACGTTAGTTGAAGATGAGTGGGTCACCTTCACACTATGGCTACTTGAACCATCATTGTAAGAGCCTTCAGTACCCATTGAGTAGGAAGCTAATTGGCCCCTTAGCCAGTGTTAACACTTCTAGAAGAGATATCTTGCCTCCTGCTGGCAATCAAACCACATTCCCTCTTTCTATCCCATTGCCTAATCATTGAACTGGCTGGACCATCCCGACTGCTGTGAGATTGAAATGCTTAGTTGTATTGTGGTGCAGTTTGTAATAATAAGCTGGTGTTTTTGCAGAATTGCGGTTGGCTCAACTGGCATTGGACCCGAACAATTCGCCAGCCTGGGAAGTACCTGAACAGGAGCGACGACCATCTACTAAGATGCCACTGTTTGTTAGAGCTCAGTCAGTGTACAGGTCACAGCATCAAACTGAAGTAAGGAACTTTAGGGCCTTATCAGCTTTCACTGTATCAGTTCTGAAGTTGCTAAGTTTGTTCAGAGCATTGAGTGTCACAGAATTTTATTGTAGGTATCTAGATCATGAGCAGTGAGTACTGCCAAGTGCATCCTGTTGTCAAAACATTTCAGGCTGCAATGCTTAAACATTATATTTCAAATTATTTACAAGTGAGTTCTCACTTTGCACAGTAACATCTGTGCTTTCATAATGCCAGTAGTCTTCAAGAAAGAAAGAAAAAATACAAGTAATAATTTAAAGTCCTTTATGCACGAATGTTTCAAGACTGTGTGATGTCAAGTGTGGCTTTCCAACTAACACCTGCAAGTCAGTAAACGATACTGTATTCAGTTATAACATCGGAGATTTTATAATGTCGAAGTGCTACTAACATTTCTTCGCCATTCTGTACAACTGTGCAGGAATGTTACAAAGCAGTACTATCATACAAAATTGGGTAAAAATGGCTTTTCAGATCTAGGGAAATGCTTTAGTTCATAACTAAGTTACACCCAATTCTATAAAGTGATTTCAACTTTTAAAGGGCGATGCAGATTGTACTAAGTGAGAGCTATGCACTGAAGGTAGTGAGTCAAGTCTGTATTACATTTTACTTGCCTACTACTGAACTCGCTGTTAGAAGTCTTGGTTCAGGCATGTGGCAGGTAATGAGGTTTGTACTTGTTAATATCAAGATGACCTAATAAAGGTCAAAAAATGTTGCCCTGACAACATACTTACTACTTTTATTGTGTATAAAATAAGGTGTTGTGTTATTGACTGACAAGTTGTATTTATATGTTATAACACTTTGGGATGGAAAACATCAAATACAACATCACATCCAATTTCTCGGTGTACTGCAACATATTTGTTTGTCTGTGTGTAAGTTCTGACACTTTTGTGATCAGGATATTTATTTTTGGTCAAGGTGCGCTGTGGCTGTTTCTACACGACCAGCTCAACAAGACTGACACGGCGACGCACCCGCAACAACAGTAATTACCTGTGGGTCTGCACAACAGATGGTGCCAGTAGTCATATAGCTATTTTGGCACAGCAGCAACAGCAGGCAGGAAAACTGAAAGATGTCGGAGCATTCGATTTGGTTGAGACCAAGGTCACTGCCATGGAATTTGTACGGGGCCTTTCAGGGTCAGCAGGTGGTCTCTGTGGTGATACTGTGTGGATGGGGACTGACAGTAGACGGTAAGGAATGTAGACTGATCGGTTTTTAACAGTACCAGGTGTGCCAGGGAAATGAGTAATTGTGAAAGCTGTAAGAATTCTGTCAAGTGCTGTATTTACAAAATTCTAAGAATGTGTTAAGAGTGTGTAATTAAGCTTATTACTAATACTTTTGGAACATGATGGCTTCAAGAAGACCTGCACCCATGCACAAGCACTACTCTCACCACAACTCCTTATTTCCCATCATGCGGTGCAATGTGTAAACTGGGAATGTAGCATCTTCATAGTTGCACCGTGCATGTTGATTGTATCAAGTCCTTTATTTGTCCAACTAATACACACAATTCTTATAAAGTTGTTAAACACTTAAAATCATTTAAAATTATAATAGTTGCTCCATCGTGTTTCGGTTTACATAAACCATCATCAGGGAGCTCTCTGCCTGTGCTTTGCTAAAGTTGCAATGTTGACTTTGGTTACATATATCGTTATTTGCAGTTAACAGTATTGTGGCTGCATAGTTTGTTCGGTCCTTTTATGTGTGTGGATGGTGCACTGTGCCAGGTTTCAATCCGCACAGTGCACAATCCACACGCATAACAGGACCGAACAAAATATGCAGCCACAATACTGACAACTTCAAATAACGATATGTAACCGAAGTCAACATTGCAACTTTGGCAAAGCACAGGCTGAGAGCTCCCTGATGATGGTTTATGTAAACCGAAACACGTTGGAGGAACTATTATAATTTGAAATGATTTTAACTGTTTAACAATTTTTTAATAATTTGTGTGCATTAGTTGGACAAATAAAGGACATAATGGGAATCTAGCAGTTTATTCTCATATTCTCAGTTGTAGTTCAACACTATTTTGTTGGCAGTGAGCATGATGAACTTTGATCTTTGAGTATAATGGTTTCTGGCGCGGTTTGTATGGGTTTTCCTCTGTTCGGTAACAGAAATTGTGTCTGCTAATGGAATCTGCAGAGTTGGAAATGAACTTTGTCAGTCACAAGCAGATTGTGAACTTTATGTTTATGTACACAATGATAAAAGTTTATGTGACTGATTCATTTGTTCTTGCTACTCAGGCACTACCTGGATCTTGTAGGGATGGAAATTTCAATTCCTTGTGTAAAAATCATTATAAACTCCTGTGTGATAGTATATATTGAAGCTGCATGGTGCTGAACAGACCACTGTGGGCTCTGGTCTAGAGTAGCACTGACCGCCTTGATGTTTCCCAGTGTGTGAGTGATTGTTCGTTTGATGGAGGCTCTTTTTATTGTTAAAGGTTCTTAATCTTGAGCTTATATCATGGGGTTGTAGCAGTTTATTTGGAATTGCTGACCTTGTCAATGGTGTAATGTCATTGTGTCTGTAAAATCTTTAACCGGAAACACGCGTTATGCACCATCTCATTGGTCCTTAGTTGCTAAGTGCTACGGTGCAGACATCACAAAGCAGGTGGCAGCATGGTCTCACTCCAGCAGATATCCATGATTGGATCTAACTGTGCATGTGTTTATACTTCGCTTGCTTTTGTTCCATTGTAGACTACATAACCCCCTGCATCTATTATCGATTCAGGAAGAACTAAACAGTTGTAACCAGTTGTGAATGGTGTTTCAACACCAATTCCTGTGGTAGATCCAGGAACCTTTGGTGGAATTGGAGGCTATGTATTGCATGTCATCCCCTGAGGTTACTCCACCGTACTCCCAGTACCAGGGTACTGATAAGTCTTTAGCCTGACAAGGAAGGAAACAAGCTCGGAAGCATGTCAGGGACGCACGTGATTTCAACAACATTGAGACAGGAGCTGTCATCAAGTCCTGGTCGGACTAAGGACTTATCAGCACCTCTGTAACTGTCCTGTAGATATAAACTTTGATTTTTCCTTTCTACAGGTTTTGTGTGTGTGTGTGTGTGTGTGTGTTTACATAGTTTGATTAATACAGTTGGGATATGTCACATCACTGAACACTGAGCAATGCATTCCAAACTCATTTGTTTAATTGTAATTTATTCCTTTTTGGGTAATTCCCCGGCGTCTGAGTTCTAATTGCCGACGTTTCGGAACTCACTATCGGTTCCATCTTCATAGGCTTCATTCACCTGCCTATGAAGATGGAACCGATAGTGAGTTCCGAAACG
>Ga0123355_10019034_pt1 | contig 10921 bp, 6 predicted proteins | sample TergutEmb28metaG_3_FD_89872 | JGI IMG/M metagenome (GOLD analysis project Ga0123355, IMG submission 89872) | Embiratermes neotenicus P1 segment gut microbial communities from Petit-Saut dam, French Guiana - Emb289 P1 | ecosystem: Host-associated > Arthropoda: Insects > Digestive system > Gut ...
ACAATATAAACCCAAAGGACGAAGGAACATTGGACGACCGAGGAAGAGATGGAGGGACCAACTTCATCTTGAGGATCAAGGAACAGGAAACACGCCTAACCCTTCAGGAACATGATGATGAAGTGAAAGGACATGGAAGGAAACGGTCGAGTCCTAATTTAAGGCAATTTTCAAGATATTTAGCGGTGAGACTGAGGATCGTGGAAAGCCTATCATAATAGCCTGTTTCTGGGCCGAGTTTTGAACACATGACTTGTTAATAAGAAGCAGTACTCTTATCCGCTGGAACGCACAGGCAGTGTCAGCAGTCAGTAGCTCTTACGATTCACACCTTCACCCTTCGCGCACATTTCTCATGTAGCATTTGCTCGACTGTATCTCGATTTCCTGCCACATTCACTCATGTATTTTGCATATTAGTAATATCATTAATCATCAGGTATGAGAATGTTCAACGTCTATCATATTTACGTCTAATTATATGATGCAGCAGGAACCGCTATAGCTGTACGCACGTTAACAAAATCATTCTTTTTAGTGCAGCACTTGGTGTGTCATGAAATGTAACATACACTAGATAACAATACTCCTACACAGAAACATTTTTATAACTATGTTTCTTGTACAACATAAAGAGATATCTGTACGTTTAAAAGACAAACCATTTTTCATCACAACGAACAGGAATGCAGTAAGAGAAAGTACTGTCAGGCACATGGTGAGAACAGGGGGGGAAAAAAATGCTACTACAATAGACAGGCTCTGATAGCTTCTTTGTTGTTGCTCTTTTTAATAGCTTACACAGAGCACACGCAATCTTCCTGTATCGTGTTCACGTTATTACGGGAAGTTTCCTTCGTACTGTAGTACTGTATCGTGAATTGATATGTCCATATGAGAAACTACAGAAATTTCCCATCCACTGTTCATAATATCGTTGTAAAGGACACCTCAATAGAAACTGAGAACCAAAAGTAACCTCCTAAATCCAATCAAGTTTTCCTTAGATTAACCCCGAATTTATTTGCTCCATTCATGGTACTTATTCTGAATCAACACTTGTCTGTGTTGCTGAATAATTTAATTTTGTTATTGCTCAAGCAATTGTTGTAAAAAGTATAAATATCTCTTTCCATTTTCATTCGTTGTTACTTATTAAATATTATCCAAGCCTTGCGTTTTTTCTAACAATCATATATTGCGATTCCCTTTTATGTCCAATCAGGACAGAATCTTGGGGATAAACCATCATTCCGTGCTCTAAGATTGATTCTGTTGCGCAAGGTCGTCGGCTACATTGTTTCAATTTGAGATTACCTTTTCCTCAGACTTGCTCAGAAGTTGACTGTTTTAGTGACTGCTTTTGATTTATTGATGCTGATTTTCAAGGCTAGTGATCGCAGTGATATATGAGAGCAAAATGTCTGAGATCGTGTTTGACGAACCAAGCACCTTAATAAAAGCGTACAAACATGGGTAAGGGAAGAAAACTACATTTATAATTGATTATGAATGCACGTGTGATAGCCATGTCCTGCTTCAAGTTTCAGCAATTGCTTCGAGAAAAATCAAATTCAAGTAAGGCTGCCCGAACGAACAGAATCACAAACGAGCTAAACACGTAGGAGATTTCTTTAATTGTTTATTAATTCACCATGTTCTCTGCCACACTGTTGCAAATAAATTACATCTATGTGCACAAGTGTGGAGTTAACAGCACCTCTTTTTGTTGCTATACAGGCTGTAGTGAAATTAATAAAAACTGACTTCGTTAAGCCTGTGTGCGACCCTTGCTAATGGTCCAAACGGAAAGGAACACTTTAGAATTCTGGTAAAATGGAGTGCTATAAACACCGATACGTGCCTACTTAAATGGTTTTCATTGGGACTAATAATGGGCCGGGTAGCTCAGTCGGTATAGCGAATGACTACGGGCTGAAGGGTCCGGGATCGAATCCCGGTGGGGATGAGATTTTCCACCCGTCCAGACCGGCCCTGGGGCCACACAGCCTCCTGTAAAGCGGGCACCGTATCTCTCCCGGGGGTAAAGTGCGGCCGGAGCGTGCTGCTGACCACTCACCCCCTTCTAGTGCCGCGGTCATGGAAGAGTAGCGCTATACCTCTACCCACGTTCTGGGCCACACCGGACCTGTAAAGGGAACACTTGACTAATAATGAATTGTTAAATTTTAAACTGAACGGATTTAAAATCGAAAACTGACACAAGTGTTTGTAACTACCACTTTCTAGTGGTTGACCAAAACCGGAAGACGAAATGATGATACTCAGGATCAAAATATGATGTGTATCCGATCCTCCCGAAATTAGAATGATATAAATTGTTTTCCCAGTTGACAGAGACAAAGAGTAAACGTCTGGACCGTGTCAACATGCTATGAAATTTGAATCAGCCTGTATCATGGAGGCAGTACGCAGTTTCTTCTTTCAGGTCAACATGTTTCCTCCCATGTAAATTTTCTTAATTACAGACATTGTTTCTAAGAATGATCCAAGTGCTGATTCACAAAGCCATCCATATTATACTGAGAGGATTGTAAATTCACAAGACAGAGAAAAGTGACAGCAGGAGAGCATTGTATTCGAGAGATTCTACGATGAATTCCAGTAAGACAAAGTAGTTATTGGGAGATTTTCATGGGTAAATGAAACAAAGGCACTTGTCTTCTACTTGTCTTGCAACTCTCGTTCCGTGCATTTTTTTGTAAATTATGTCTTTCATATATCAAACAAATGCACATACAGTACAATATATATGTATTAATTATCATCTTTTCTCCTACATATTTCGGCGCTTATTGCCCCATTTTCATGGAAAACTTTTTTACATGTTCAAAATATTTTTACATTTTGTGATCACATAGGTTTGCAACTTTTCACAGTTACGTATAAAACCATGTTTGTTGCAGCGTGGAGCTTAAGATGTTAAAGTCCTTGTGTAAAACACTTTACACCTAGCGGACCCTACAAAATTGGAAGGAAACAAGGAACATATATTGCCAAAACACCCACACACAAAAAAAGTAGCAGCAGCCGCTTCTACAAAAGAAAACATTTTTCAAACAAATTTAGAGTGTTTTATATATGGACTTTAACACCTTAAGCTCCGCGCTGAAACAAACGTGGTTTCTTAAGTAAATGTGATAAGTTGCAAACCTATGTAATCACAAAATGTAACAATATTTTTGAACATACAAAAAAAGTTTTCCCTGAAGATTGCGAGACATGCACCGAAACATGCAGTAGTAGAGGTGATAATTATACATGTGTTTTATTGTCTGTGCGTTTTGTTGGTGAATTAAAGACATAATTTGTCTTCTACTTATTAGCCTTAAGTACCAGTTAAAAATCCTGTGTCGAGTTCAGTTCTGTTGCGAATTTCACACACTTCTTTGTGGATACGTGGTATTTAAGTTTAGCCTTTTCTTCATCCAAGAAGTCGTGTATTAAAGTGTTCAATTTCGCCTGCCACTAGAAGTTCCATGAGCCAGAGGGATCAAATAAATGTCTTCACACACTATTTGATATGCACTCTAATATTATCCTCTAATCAGAGACTATGTGCACCAAAACTATCTTTCTTGTAGACATACCTATTAAATTCCGTAATCTTTCACATTTTTTTTCTGTGTCCCACGTATAACTTTTTATCTTTCTGGATCGAGTTTTCAAGGCGGTCCGAATGATAAAATCTCCGACAATCAGCTGGTGCATCTGAGTTGTAATCGAATGTACCGAAGATGGCCATTTTTCCTGATCAGGGTTTGGTATGCAGATCTACCAGTCTTGGTTAATTTGTATGCGGAATGTAAATAAACGTTAATAATTCAACTTCAGATTGAAGTGGCTGATTGTAAGCACAGTATTCATTACAGCATTAGCGTTGAATACGACAAAGAGCAAGTTGATGTTTCAAGAGATTTGTCTTTATGTACAGCCTACATGAGCCGATCTGTATGACTCTAAAATGCATTACTTGTTACCAGGAAATGAATACTCTCTTGCAATAGACGGCATCTTCACTGTGGAAGAACTCTAAAACTTGACAGTTGCAGGCCCGTCATGCATGGCTAATGGCGACAACACTGTCTGTCCACCAGGTGTACGACGAAATCTTTGTATCGAGAGTCGGTGTCTGTACACCAGATGACGGCTCTTTAGTACAAGACGTTTGGAGTTACAATATACAAAATGTATAGGCGTATATAATGACAGAAATTTTATTAGTACTTCTACATATCAATGAACTTCATTTCTTTCCTAAAGTTACCTCTTAAATCTTAGGTGTTTTTTTAGTGCAGCACCAGGTTGAACATTAAAAAATTCTAAATTATGCCAAAAACTCCACATTTGTGTGCTTTGTGTGGATCTCAAGACCAACAGCGATTTATACCTACACACCATTAAACGACTGGTTTCTTTGTAAAAGAGTAGCTTGTTTACTGGGCTATACGAGTGAATCTTTAAGCAATTTAGTGTTCTCTTAAACTTTAAAGGGTCCAAATACCCAATAACTCAAAGCGTGTTTACAGTAAATAAGTGTTTCAAAGATGGACTGTGTTCTGTTCCACCTGAAGTTTGTTTTATTACAGTAGTGCTATCCCATGGAAGCCAAATATTAAGTATTAAATATTAGTTACACAATAAACATTGGTTAAATAGAGAGTGGTTAGCACTCTGCTTTATATTCAGGAGGTCCGGAGACGGAATATTCTGAGATTCACCGAAGCGTTACACATTTTCTGCAGACAAATGCCTTGATAATGCTTGAAATGACGCCGAAACGTCATCCTGTTTCATGATTTACAATTTTATTTCCACTAATATTAAGATTAGGCATCTTTTTGTGTTGAACCAACAAACTTAAATAAATAAGACATTACGCCTTAGTAATTAACCAACTTAATGCACAAAATGTTGTTTTATAATAAGTTTATTATATGCCTCTACATGTTTCGAGCACTATGTACTCATCATCAGGAGGTCAAAATTATACCGCATCTAGTATCATCACACCTGTAGGCGGCCGTCCGGTGCACATGTGCACGGGACGGCCACCTACAGGTGTGATGATACCTGATGCTGTACAATACAATTTTGACCTCCTGATGATGAGCACATAGTGCTCGAAACATGTAGAGGCATATAATAAACTTATTATAGAACAAGATTTTGTACATTAAGTTGGTTAATTACTAAGATTATCCTGAGATGCACGGTCAGCAAAACAAAAAAAAAACAGTAAGCCGACAATCGTCAATACTTCCAAACAATAGTTTTAATGTCGAAAATTTGCTACCATAAAGTAATATTAGTGTTCAAAATATGGACTGGTATTCGTGTTTTAAATAGCAAAATTACTTCATAATGAATATTAATGTTGTCCCTATTCTCTAAATTTTATATGTGTGATTGATGATAGCTTCAAGTTTAAAGCCAAAACATGTATCCCATTTTAGACATTAAGGTATTGTGCAAAACGAGTGTTGTAGCTGCTGGTCCACCGGCTTTTTGTTTACTTAGTTTTCCACTAATTTTCTTTCAACCTGAAGCTAGGCCAGCCATAAACTCAGTCATCCTAGGGGTCATTCAATTATTCAAGAATACATAAAACAAGCATGCTGATAAACATAAATTCAACTTCTGTCACTTTCCCTCATTAATTATGAGTTCAGTAGAGAACTTCTTATTTCGTATCATTAAATGCAAAACACATATTACCATTAAAATTAACGTAACACAAAAATAAAGACAAAACCGATCAATACTTTGAAGACAAAAATTATACCGGATTATATTTAGAGATCCAGGTATATCTTGTAGCAAGCCCTCTGTCTGGGTTATAAGAATTCAGTGCTGTACGCGGAAATATTGCTGTTTGAACTGAGATCTAGAGAGATAATCTAAATACACTCAGTGGGCAGAATGCAGAATTTTTTAATGTTAAACCTGACAATACGAGAAGTAACCACTCTGTTTCAAACGGTCAAGGAGGGGTTGGATAAAATACAGCATAATATTTTGGAGCAGACAGTGACACAGTTATTGAAAATTTTACTATAATCGTAGAGTTTATATCATCTCGTCAGAAAAGCACATAATATTGGAGCACAGTACCCATAAAAGTCTCGGCATACACCTGCACCAATGGATGGCGAATAGATGTAGAATTCAGCCAGTGCTCCCTAACGTTTTTATTCTTCTATTCACAGCGGGACTCCTATTCATAGCAATTAAATAACAGAAAGATAATACAGACATTGTACGGTGACTCCCTGTTGCAGAACTGACTATTGACGGCTCTGCAAATAAACCAATTTGGCTGGGTTGGGAAATGTGCCAGAATCTCACTATCTGCCTCCGCCCTATGGTGTTAGAACTGGTCTTCTTCTGGCAGGTGTTTAGTGGATGTTACAAATATATTTGCTTGCAGAAAATATACAGCTGCTTGCATGTAGCCTTTGAAATTTGAATAGTCTGTGATTACATTTAAGTATAATATACTTAGGCAAATAAGACTCGGTGTTATTCGAATTATTTGCAGTCATACTTTCAGGAAACTTGAGAGTGAATTATTTCTGTACACAAACAAAAGTAATTTCCAAGTATTTAGAAGTTAAGGATGGAAAAACTAATAAGTATGTCTGTTAAAAGCAACATCTGATAGGAGCTCATTACAATGATATCAAAGCCAAAAATTAATTAAAATATACGTAATGTACAGTACAAAGAAAAAAGAATTCTTACACACTGGCAGCTAAAAATAAGATCTTGAACTCTCTTTCTTGTCATCCCTCCTCCTCAATCAGTCTGAAATTTAATGAATAATATGTCAGGGTTCTCAAAATTCGAAGATTTCTCCAAGGAACTTCGAAAGACAAACAGCTTAATCTAAAGGGAGATTATTCATCATATTATAGTTCGATATGAATTGAAATAACAAAATATGAAGTTCATTACAAGTTTACTTTAGGCCTAAGTAATAGAAACAATAATTTCTAAAAAATTTGGTATTCTTGGATAATTGAATTTCCTCTTAATCAGTACAGCATTTATTTCAACTTTATCCCTAAAATTTTGAATGGTTACCACACTAGAATTTTATACACTCGAGATATCTTTACTGTTTTCCCCTCCTCTTCCTCTTTCTACTGCTTCTTCCTCCTCCTTCTCTTTCTTCTTCTTCTTCCTCTTGATGTGTTTGGCAGAAACCACGTTCACGTCCGTGGGTAGCAAGTACCCATCGATATTCCGCTTGCGCAAGTCACCTCTCTTTCAACAGAGAGTGTTACAAAAAATTGCATTTTCTACATTTGGTATTTCATAATACAAAATGATCTTGTCCATCATTCTTTCCTCTTCTGTGCGCCCAGTCACTTAATAGTTTCCAGCTCTGTCAGATACCTCTCGTGGCCTCTAAAGTTATAAACGCCGTTTTTTTCCCCTGTGGCGCTGCGTTCCAACGCGAGCCAGGGCTTCCTGACTCTTGAGGTTTCTAAATCACACACTACGACACACCACAGTCGGTAGGACTCCTTCGACGAGTGATCAGCCCGTCGCAGAGACCTACACCTGATAACACACAACACTCACAAAAGAAAAACATCCAAGCCCCCAGCGGGATTTGAAACCGCAGTCTCTTCAAGCGAGCGACAGTAGACCCATTTCTTAGACCGCTCGGCCACTGGGATCGAATATACAGGTCAGTGGTCGTGCAAATATGGATAGCGCAATGTAAATCACCTCTTTTTATTACTGAAACGGTTTGCTCTCTAATATATTAGAAGTGGACAGCCTTTACTTCAAAGGGCCGTAAGCTGTCTCCCTCATGATAACTTTTTCGATGACGTCTTCTAGTCACACAAACATAGAAATTCGATTAATTATTTGTTAACAACTTTGTCCGACTGAGATGACTTTTCAGAACTTATTTGATTAAATTTGTATCTATGAAGCTCATCCTAGCACAGGACACGAAGGCCCAGAGGAGAAGCAGATGTATAGCTCTGCTCTTTCTTTAAACTCAGAGCTAAATGGGGTTGATGTTTAATGTCACGCCCCGGGCGTTTTACCCCCTGGAAACACCCGGCATCTATTATATAGGAAGCCCCAGGGTCGGTCTAGACGTTTGCAGAAAATCTTGCACCCCACCGAGATTCGAACACCGAACCGTCCAGCCCGCAGCGAATCGTTATACCAATTACGATATCCCGGCCAACTAAATGCTTATCTATACCAATATTAAAAAATTCATTAATAATTCTATTGTGCCAACAACTATAATCAATAGTTAATAAAAAGAACTTCTTCATAATGTAAATTGAAGTTCAATTTGTGCCATACGAAATTGTCTTTGATTATTCAATGCCTAATTTAATAACGTCGTACATTAAATTCGACGTAACATAATCAAGTATTTTCTACTTTTTTAATACATTACAAGTTTTGTACAAAAATGTCTGTCTGAAAATTGTTCTTACATACTCTAAGGCACTTTATATAAAAACTATGTAGACATTTATAATCATTCCAATTCAAACATCTACACTGTGGCAACATCCTTGGTTTTAAGACAAAAAATTGTCCCTACGTATGTTGTCTTCCATCACGGTATCTACCAGTCATCTGAAATATGTATTAATTTGTGAAATTTTGCTAAGAAATTTTGAAACTTCGACGCAAAGAGAATTCGGCCCTGTCACCATTTTATAAATTTTGTAATGCGGGGTTTAAGTAACGTGTTGTCAGTGAGAGTTCTAGTGGTGTGTATAACCTATACAATAAATTTCTCTTCTTTCAAAGTTATTAATGAGCTGCGGAGAGACGTGCACAGTGGTTTCAGTAACCTCTACTTTCACAAGGCAATTCTATTAATTAGAAATTTTGAATGTATACAAGAAAATGAAGATATGAAAAAGAAAAGTAAACCCGCCTTGCGGGGTTTTTTGTCCATTTATTCTATCCACTTTCTGATGTTATCCACTGATTTCTGTTGTAAATTTTGTCTTACAAGTTTCATTCTTGCTGATACAATCACAGTTTCACATTTTATCTCTAATATACAAACCCGTTAAAATTTAAACGTAAAGAGAAGGTTAGTTCTTTAACGAATTATGTAATTTTGTGTGAAATTTAATTTCAAACAGTTGATATTCTATATTTACACATTTCTCTACAACGAAAAAAGAACAAAAACTAACAAGCAAGAATTCCCGTCATGCAAACGTGTAATTGCAATCATGATGTCAAGTTTCCGGAACATTTTGAATCGAGTATGCAGGTTATGATAATATGATGTATTGCCCCAAGACTCTTCAGAGGTTCAGAGTGTAAACAGTACTTTAAATGAGGCCACCAGACGAGGCTTGTGAAAGCGCCTCGCTGTCGAGTGTCTTGTCCGGCTGGCCGATAGGCCAAGAAACAAAGCTGCTGCATGTGCTGCTGCTGCTGCTGCTGACATGTGGAAGATGTACTATGCAAATAAGCTGTGGAACAGAGGTTCTTACTGGCGTTCTTCCTCTTCCTACTTGCACCGAGAAACTTGCCAAATGAACTTAAAACTTTCACATTTCATATCGAATTATAGTGTCAGTAGCAATCGGGCATTGCGAAGCTTCACATACTTTGGGCTAATTGCAATAAATTTAAGCAGCGTTAGTGTTAGTAGTGCAAGAGCTGATTGTTTATTTTATACTCTACTGGCTTATTGCAAACTTGTGAGGAATGTGGCGAAAATTCTAAATGAATCTTAGCAGAAATATATTCTGTGAGATCCTACGAATGAGTTTTTGGAACCCGGAAACCCCATCACATTTTCTATATAAGAAGATAAGTTATTGTACACAATGAAATTACTTTAGTACTTTAGATTTGTTATCTGCCGGTATCAAACTACTACAAACTTTTTAACCAGTAAATTGTTTCCAGGTTTATTGAAAAACTCTCTTTGAGCTCAATATTTTATTAGTTAATAATTAAACACTGTTAACACAATGTGTTGCTGTAAACATTACTGGAAATACAGTTGTGTTAGAGGTTTTAACTTACTAAACATAATGAAAACACAACTTCAAAATTTAATAATTAATGACTAGTAGGGTAATTGGTGTTGCTACAATAGAATAGGCACCCAGTTTACCATGGTGTGTAGTCAAAACCTAAGAAATGTGCTGGAGTCTGTGGTCAAAACTTATCCAGTGTACCACGGTGTTTAGTCACAATGAACCCACTGTATCACAGTCTGTGGTCATAACGTATAGTGTACCGCGGTTTACGGTCAAACGGAACCTGGTGTATCACAGACTATGTTCAAAACGTACCACGTGTACCATAAAGTATGGCCAAAGCCTACCCAGTGTACAATGATTTATGGTTAAAATTTTCTGATGAGGATGAAGATGAAACAAAACATGGGCCATTTTAAGAAGATATTATTAAAATTACACTTAAAAAAAAAGTCCTAGAAATACGTGAGGGATGAGACGGCAAATTCGCAGGTTCCTTTTGTAAATAAATAAGACAAGCACATTTAAGCTCTTGTGAATAGTCCGTTACGAACTGCAAGGTGACTTGTGTGTTTTTATTTGTAGTGGTTAGAGATTTGGTAGGCGCTTGTGTTAACAAATGGACGATATGTTAGTAGCTCTTTCAAAGTTTTCGAAATAAGCAGAGAGTCGTTCGAGTTGGTAGCTCGGTATCTGTAGCATATCCTCAACTGAAGCAGCTTAACTTCAACCCAGCTAGGCCTATACTTACTCCATGGTACAGAGCCCTTCTTGATAAGCTAACTGGTCTGCAGCTAGTCAAGAAACTCCCCGCATTTCACGGAACCCGAAGGTTCATTACCGCACTCACAAGCGTCCGCCACCTGTCTCTATCCTGGGCCAGCCCAATCCAGTCCATA
>Ga0123355_10019035_pt1 | contig 10921 bp, 8 predicted proteins | sample TergutEmb28metaG_3_FD_89872 | JGI IMG/M metagenome (GOLD analysis project Ga0123355, IMG submission 89872) | Embiratermes neotenicus P1 segment gut microbial communities from Petit-Saut dam, French Guiana - Emb289 P1 | ecosystem: Host-associated > Arthropoda: Insects > Digestive system > Gut ...
TGATGATAGAAAAATTTTTTTAACGAGGATCTGAAGGCTGATGAGTTATGATCCAAGTCTTTTAGGTATTGTGGAAGATGGTTAAAAGCTTTGATACCTGATATACATGGTCCCTTGTTAAACATGTATATGAATACAATGGCCTTATTATTTAAAAAACTGTAAAGTACCATATTTACCCAAATATATAATGATCCCCTTTTCACTTTGCATGAAAGAGTCTCTGAAGAATGTATTTAGCTCTGCACAATTATAAGGCAACTGCCCATTTTTCAGATGAACTACACAAAATTTATCATCTTGTATGTGAGTAAATGCAGCATTCTTCTACAAACACAATGGAAGGTCTTAAGATGAGTAACCATTCCAGAAGACTGTGAATTGATGGAAGCATGTTTAAGGATGAAAAATATACTCTTTAGTTAAATACCAAGAAAAGTTTTAAAAACTATGACAAACAGTATAAGGAAATTAGACCCCAGAGATACAGAACTTTTGTATACTGCATTAGTATTGGCAGCTTAAGGAGCCAGCAGAATATTAGAAGAAGAAAAAAAATTGTGTATAAAATGCTTTCAGAGTTGGTAATAAATGTTCATGGTGTTTCAGAAACCATTCAAATATCATTTTAGAATGTAAACTGAACTTTAGTTTAATGACACTGTAGTTTATTTATTTACTCAAATGAAGGAATTCATGGAATGATGGCAGGGAAAAATGAAGACTCAAAAAGACAGCCTGACTAAAACATTTTAATGTAAATGTATATTTGTCATAAATAACCCTCTGGCCAGTACCACTAGTAAACAAGTCAATATTTCACTGGATTTATTAGAAACAACTGTACAGAACAAAGCACCATTTTAATTAGATAACCAAATTACCATGTTAAGTTTTACTTCTCATACAATATACAGAAACTGTACTAAAATCATAACAATTGTTTTGTATGAATATATTTAAATCTACACTCCATTATGCATCTCGTACTTTACACATGTAAACATCCAAGCAAAATAAAAAGCAAAAAATCTTACTTAGAAATGCATGTAAAAAGTAATTCATTGAAATAACCTTTTTGGCATTCTTAATAAAGGTTTAAGTTTTAGATATCTGGGTCTTCATATATGGGTCACTTTAATGTATTCTGTGTATGTGCCACAGTTGTATATAGAAAATCCTTTCATTGTCTATGGTCTGCATGCTGGGTGATCAAAGTAAGTTTATGGTGCATAAGCAGTCTGTAGCCACCATTTTTTCATCGTTTAAAAACTACTTAATAGATAAAGCAATTACTATATAATGGTACAACAGGAAATAAACACCCATCAACCAGTTAAAGTGCAGTGACCATTTACAGGTACTGTAGTTTACTACTACTTCCAACCAAATCCCCCTGTTATGATAGACATTTGGATGTTATATAAAGCTGCCTGCCTTGACGGAATCCGTTTCAACTAAACTATGCAATTTGTCACAGCACTGTAAAGATAACATAAGTAAAGAATAAGTTAACACATATCCTAATTTTCTTAAGGGACAATTTTGAAACTTCCAAGTACATATTATTACACGGAAATAAATGTCATGGCCAAGATTTGAACTTAGGATCGCACAAATAAGAAGGTGAAGTGCTAACCACTCGACAGCGACATTCACGGGGTATGGTGCCGACACCACTAATCCATGATTGTATAATATACAACTTTCTTAAAACTGGATTCTAACTGCAGGTTTTATTATGCATCAGTTACAATTATTACATCTAATTCAACTTTTAAGAAACAGTAAACGACCACCTTATCTTCAGTATTTGAAACTACTTTCCTAAAGGGTACGTCTCTAACACTGAAACGCAGCGAATTTCTGTAACACGATATTCTGCTACTGAACACGAACTTTTGATTAAGTTTGCAATATGTACAAAAATAAAAATACTTGTTTAATTTCAGATAATGTACATTATTATATTCCCTTGGTTTTACAAAAATTTTGTGCTACGAACGAAAGTTTAAAAAATGCAAATCATAAATGAAAATAAACAAAACATAAGAGCGTGGTAAAATAAGCTTTTCTGAATGATGTTATCGTCACCATTGTTTCCTGCACTTCACTGTAAATTATATCTGAACTGAAAGTTTCAATGCTGTAATCAAAACATGCTATAATATTTCCATAATTCTGACCAACTTTACCTGCACTGAAATCCCACGTACCTAACCTTCCAATGACAACACACGATTTTTTTTCAACTTAAATACAGTCCCTTCAGCTGTCTTAAACAGCAATATTTATTACACGGATTTGCCATTTCTGGTTCACACACTGTACGAAATCATTGATTTAGAGCACTGGCAAACCATTCTAGCTTACTTCACAAACATCATTTGAGAAACACCTGCTCATGATGAGAATTTCCCACGGCCCCTTTCCCACGCAAGTCGTCGACTGCCAACATAAAGAAAACGACTTTCCCTAGATTTGTATCACGTACGTCTTGTAGTAACAGGGACTTCTATTAGCTGTTAAATAGTCGTCATTTAAGATAGTCTTAAGCTTGAAAAAATTTCTTAATAAATGTCCACTTTAACTGTAAACCGTCTGTCCCGTTATATCTGTGAAATATGAATGAAGCAGCAATGGGGAAAACACAGGCTGTATGAAGTACCGAGTGATGCGTGACTGGTACAGAGGATGTACAGTTTTCCCACGAGTATGTTCGCACAATACGTATATATTACTCATAGAACACATATATATCTCTGTCCTTATTGCATATGAACAAAAGTAATTCCACTATTCTTATGCATTATATTGTAAAATGTTATAGTTTATTTAAAATCCATCTGCTAGAGCTCTGAGTATTTCTTCCACCCCGTGAAGGTTTTTACTTTAGGAGTCTCTTGTACAAGAATTGACCACAAATTTGCCTTGCCAACCTACAGTTAATAACAAAAATAACTAAGACCGCTGTCTAAGTGCAATCATGTTCAGCTCGTTACATCTTGTTTCCATTACGTAAAAGAAGCACTGGAGGGAGTTATATATCCCCTAATAAGCTACGAAAAAGTGGTATAGTTGGATGTTGTGAGAAATTGTAGCAGGTACTTCAGATAGTAGGAATCGTTGCATTCATTCATTCAACTGCGGTGATTGCATAGCGTCAAATGATGCGATGCAGAGTGAATGATGAATTAGGATGTTGAAGGAAGCGGTCGTGGCCTAACTTAAGATACTGTCCCAGTATTTGCCTGGAGTGAAGAACGTTCGTAGGATTCTAATGCCCGCACGACGAATAGACTTCATAGTACCGAAAAGAGCCGTGAAGTCCCATTTAAATAGGACGATTAAAACATGGAATGCTACATTGCCATATAGATATCCAAACCAGCTTCACACTGGGATTCGACGGGTATTAACTGTTTAAATTTCGTTTCAAGTGTACGAGAAAGAAGAGTTTCAAATGAGCCACATCGGCGCCGCCATCGTCACTGTTACGTTGTAAAAACAGCTTTATTTCGACGTACACTGTACGTACAGGAGCTCCTAGAATGGAGACATTTACGTAACTAAGGGCATGACATGCACATCAATTTTAATTTTAAATCCATGCTTTGTTCAAGCAGTTGCTGGAACTGACGCATTGCTTGGTCTGTTTCTGCTTCAAATTAAGTTCATTTTAAGGAAGGGTAAGGTAGCAATGCTTCTGCTTTTTTTATTTATGCGGTGTCACTAGTTGATAGTTGGTCCTTAGCTGTGAGTTCAGACTTTAGATGCATGGTATTTCGGGCCACTTCCCCTATTCGTTACTTCCCCTCATAAATTGTTTTAGTTGTGTTTCCCATGGGAAAATACACGCCTTCTAGCTCCTACAAGTACAAGGCCAAGTCCTTGTTTCCCAAGCTGCAATGTTCCTCCCCCACAATCTTATGTTACGGTATGAATGACCCCCGATTCTGTCATATCAGCTGGCTGTCTTAGCTCTTGTATGTGGCAGATTATTTTCAAGAATTTTAATGGTGGTTGATTAATTAATATATTTTTTGTTATTATTTGGAAGTGATTGTTTAGTTAGTGTTTTGTGTTTAGTAGAGAGGCAATGGGTGTGAACGGCTTATGGAAGCTCCTTGATCCATCAGGGAAACCAGTCCCATTGGAAACTTTGGAAAATAAGGTGCTTGCAGTTGGTATCCTTTATTATAATTAGGTGACAACGTTTATCTAAGTTTCATTTTCCATGAGTGTGTGTTGCTTAACTGTATGTGTATGTGGTGATGAGTAATATTGTGTGAACAGACAGCACAACTATGTATTTCAAGTTGTTTCTAATTTTTGCTGTTTCCTAAATACTGCCCAACAATTTGATGAGTTGTAGAACTTCTGTGGATGGTCATGGAATGTCCTTTTTGTGTTATTTTTAATATGCTGATTCAGGCAATGAGTGTGTAGGTAATTTATAAAGTTGGTTTTGTATGCTTTTCCTCAGAAATGTCAATATATTATTTATGCATAAAAAATATTTTCATTTGTGACACTGGATGTAATAATTATATTGTTCATCAGAAAGGTATCACATACTTTAACCTGATTATTGAGAGTTAATATGCCAATTACTTCGTTAAATATCACGGAGAGATATTGTTGAGAAACACGGTGAACTTACAATGTCACAGTGGAACTTGGGCAGGCTGTTACGTCTTTGTGAAAGTGGAGGGTCAGTTGAGGGCCAGAATAGTTCTCTGTTTTATCACATGACTTAGTCATATGTGTCTGTATATTTAAAAAAGTAAATGAAATGAAACTACCTGTATTTTCAAAGTAATGTCATGAGGGTGGTTTATTGGGGTGTGAGAAAATTGTATTCGTGTATACAACTCCACACTGTGAGTCAGATAAATTGTGTTAGGAGCGAACAGATGACCATCATTGCTGTGGCAGCTGTTTTGTTTGGAACAATTTTATGAAAATTTGAGTACTATGTGAAGTTTTATTTTGTTTTAGCATTTCAATAAAATCTTGTTTGCTTTCTTAGATACCATACTTCATGGTTTTCTAATATAACAAGGTAGTTCAACATACGTTACATTTAAATTAAATATTTGTGCCTTTAAGGATAAGTGTAGTTCTTCTTTGAGGTGTATATTTTAATTTTCCTGGTATAATATTTACCTAATTTACTCTGATTTTGGATTGACATATTAGTCATACATAATATTTTATACTGCTAATTTTTGCACATTCAGTTGTTAGTATAAAGTCAAATTTGAAGGATTTTGATGTTACAGATCTGTAAAGTTAGGGATTTTCAAAGTCCATCCAATTTTGATTTTAGCATATTCATAAAATTCATTTAGTACGTAATTATTGTTGAGTATTTTACTGAATACAATAGAATAAACATGCATGAAGCTGAGTTTTTTACTTTTTTTCATAATTGATGAACAAGCACTGACCTTAACAAAACCGCAGATGTATCCATTTGGCTGCACCAAGTGGTGAAGGGCTTCCAAGACTCGCACGGGAACCCCTTGCCTAATGCGCACCTCCTTGGACTGTTTCACCGTATTTGCAAGCTTCTCTTCTACAAGATTAAACCAGTGTTTGTGTTTGATGGTGGTGTCCCCCACTTCAAGAAGCAGACTATCGTAAGTTCCTGGACTATTCAGCTTGCATGTTCTCATGACCCCCAGTGTAATTAAGCTCCTCATCACCAAAAGGTTATTTTATATAGTATACACATACCTTGACTTCCTGTCATTGTGTGAGAATTGAATTATGATAATTATACTCGCTGTGGGAACTAGCAAGTATTTCCTTATTCAAATGTGAATCAACATTTTATTCTCAGACCTTTATGTCTCCATGTTTGATGTTTCTTTATTTCTTCTCACATGATTGTATTCTTGGTCTAGAAAAACTGCTGTCCTATCTTTCATTGACCAATTACCTGCTTCATTCATTTTGTACTAGGTGTGGAGGGGGTTATGCCAATAAGATTTTCATTGACATATTTGGCTGTTCCGTCTTCAGAATTTTTTATTTAATTGAAGTTAGACGTATTTCTGGAGTCTGTCTGTATTGTTTCACATAATGCATAGCTCACTTGAAAAAGAACAGTGTTAGAGAAGCTAGTAGTATTCATAGACCCACTTCCCCCAAGAAACCAAAAGGTTCATTCATTACCAGAATTACAGGAATGTCCTCACAACTTATTTCTATAGGATCCACTTTAATATTGTTCTCTCACACATTCCTAGGACTCCAAGTTTGTCTTTTCTCTTCAAGTTGTCTAAGTGAATTATCATTTGCACTTCTGATATTAACTGTAGATTAGTAGCAGCGTGGCTATACTGGAGTTCAGGTGGGGCAAAGGTGGCACTGAATCAAGAGACTGTTATATGTTTTTGTATGGTAAAGAGAATTATCAATTAGGGACATGATTTTTTGTACATAAGGGAGTCCCATCAGCCACCAAGGGAGTTAAGATTTGTGAATAGTAGGATGTTGTTTATAATCTTAAGACATTGCTGGTGTGTTATTTTTCTCAAAGCTTATGGCCCAGCTGGGGATAAAAGTGATGACTCAAATGACACTTTCTGTGAGGAACTACAGCAGGTATTTGATCAGTTCCCTAAGTACCATATGAAAATTCTATTAGGAGCTTCAAACACAAAATTGTGGATGAAAATATTTAAAAAAAACAGTTGAGAATGTGAGTTAACATGGAACTGATAATGGTGTTAGAGTAGGAAGGTTTGCCACATCCAAAATTCTGATTGTTAAGAGCACAATGTTCCCCATCAGAACACTCATAAGTACAATTGGACTTCTCCTAATGTAAAGACTGATGGTTAGATTGATCACATGCTAATGCACAGCAAGTGGTATTCAAGTGTATTTACTGTGCAGACTTTCAGAGTAGCTGACTGTTACTGACAACTTTCTGTTCATTGCTGAAGTTGGGGAAAGACCATCAATGCTTATGCTTGATATAGAAGTATTTAATCTCAACAAGCTAAATATTGTGCCACTTACAGAAAAATATCAGGTTAAAATCTCAAATAGGTTTGCATCTTTGGAAAATTTAGATGATGATGGGGACTTCAGTAGGGCTTGGGAAGGTATTGGTGACAGTATCAAAATCCCAGCTTAAGGTACATAGGAAGCATCAGAAACAGTCATTTGGTGTTGAATGTTCAAAATTTTTCTATGAAAGGAAGCAGGCTAAGTTGTAGTGGGTACAGAATATGGATCACATTATTGGAGATACCTGAACGATGTAAGACATGAAACTAAAACATTTAAGGAACAAAAGGATGGAATGTTTGAGAGTGCCATTGAAATGAGGGGAACATGAACATTAGATACTCATAAATATGCATATATGAAATTAAGAAGGATTACTAATTTGGTATTGGAGGAGAAGGATAATATCTCTGCAAATTCTCACGGTATTATGAATGGGTGGATGAATCACTTCTGCATCCTTTTGAATATACGTGTGGTTAATGATGTTGGGCAGACTGCCTTATCTACATCTGAGTCATATGCTGTCTAAATGTGTAAGGATTAAAATGGGTAGTATTATAACTTTACTTGTTTTACATGGTTGTGTAACTTCTGTCATATTGAGGGGAGACTACAGACTGAGGTGTTACAAAACAGATTGTTGAGGGAATGTGTGGGCCTAAGGGGCACAAAGTAACAGAAGGTTGGAGAAAGTTACATAATTAGGAGCTTCATGATGTGTGCACATGGCCACGTATTATTAGGATGACCAAATCAGGGAGGATGTGGTAGATGATATGTTGCAGGCCTGGGGAAAATAGCCAATTGCATGTAGGGTTTGGATGGGAAGGCTGAAAGAAAGAGACCACTTTGAAGACTTGCATGTAGGCGGGGGGTATCGTAGTCAGTATAGCGACTGGCTACGGGCTGGACGGTCCAAGGATCAAATCCCAGTGGGGGCAAGATTTTCTGCACCTGTCCAGACCGGCCCTGGGGCCCACCCAGCCTCCTGTACAATGGGTACCAGGTCTTTCCCAGGGATAAAGAGCAGCCGGGGTGTGACGCTGACCCCTCACCCCCTTCTAGTGCTGTGGTCAAGAAAGAGTAGAGCTATACCTCTACTCCCGCTATGGGCCATATGGCCTGTACAGAGCGTCAGTGCCTGTACAAGGGTGCACTTTACCTTACCTTTTATGTAGGTGGGAGGATAATGTTAAAATGAATCTTAAGGAAATGGGATGGGAGGATGGGGATTGGATTTATTTTTCTCAGACTGGGGTTGGTGGTGTACTGTTGTGAACATAACAGTGAACATTTGGGTGCCATAAAATATGGGAATTTTTTTGTCCATCTGGCAAATTGTTTGCTTGTCAAGAATGTGCATGCTTACCCTATGTACTTTTGTGCCCTGTCTAGCTCAGTATAGTAGGTGAGACTTCTTCAGGATATGGGTGAACTTCATCAAATCTGATAGTTTTATTTATTTATTTATTTTTGTTGTTGGTTACATTTGAGTTTTTATTTTATTAGCACTGTCTTTCTGTTTATAAAGTTCAGTTAACTGATTAGGAATTAGGTGGTACATTTTGAAATCAGCATAACTGCCTATTGATCCGATCACTAGCACACCTCAGCAGACCACGTCCTCCTCATCTGTTAATGATGAACTATATGCACATTCTTGAGACAAGAACACGCTATGGTATACACCTGAATTGTATGAACTGAGACTACTATCAGGACGTCCGATCACTCTTACAGTTCTTGAATGTGAGCCCTGAACTCCCATTAGTTGGAATGGAAATTACTTTTGTCACCTGATTTATGCATTCTAGGAAGTAGTCAACTATATTATCTTTTCCTTTGTCGGTTACTCACAGTGTATTTGTAACTTAACGATTCCTGCAACAGTGACCTTCCACCCCTTAGTGAAGGTTTCTTGAAGGGACATCTATTGTAAGTTTTATGACAGATGGCAAGGACTTGAAATGTGACCACTACACTTTGTTGTTATTCTAATGTATATGGATGGCTGCGAATTACTCATAACTGGAGGCTAGCATTCATTTTATCTCATAAACAAACATACCAACAATGTTGGGCTACAGGAAGGATCCTGTTTCTGATCACCAGCAGTCCAGGACTTTGACTGCTTAGACCCTTCAGATGGAAGCAGCAAGCTTCCTCGATACACCACTAACTATTTAAAATGGACATGTTGTCATATCTCAAGACTTGAATCTTCATCAGCACCACTTTGAGAACCTCAGATCCACATACTTAATTTTTACTGTATGAGTGAAGTTTATTCAGTGTCTGCATTGTTGATATTGGTGTTTGAAATGTTCTTGGCTCAAAATATCTGTGACAGGATAGGTGTAACTTGGCTAATAACAGTGGTGGGGAGCAAAATAAACCTTAACAAGTTAGAAAAAGGGAGAAGATTGGTTTGAACAATCCCTCTCCCTTTTGTCACCCCAGTTTTTTTTATTTTTCCCTTTGCAACTATTAATTTACCCCCCCCCCCAGTCCCCTCCCTTCCAAGTTATGCCTATGTGTGACAGTAATCTGATATCATGATGTAAGCTTATTCTGTGGGCATTGTCTGAAGTAGGGATTATTTCTGAAGAGTTTTGGAAGAGACTGGCAATGTCCATTTCTTCATTTGGGAATTAAGACGGGAGAAGAAATTTCTACTCAGTTGGGCCTTGAAATGTATACAGTCCCCTATTTTTGCCTGAACACAGAGGGAGTCTCCAAAATGCAGGTGTGGTCTCAACCACAGACGATGGATAATGCCCAAGTGATATTCTTACATTGTGGATATATTTGTTAGAACAGAACACATTGATTTGGTGAAACAAACAACAACTGAAAATTCTATCAGTGGATTACTGCTTTTAATGTTTTGGAATATTGAGTTCCACAGGATAAACATCATGAGTCCTTGATGCATGTTAGATTTACTGCTGCACTGAAACATGTTTAAGACCTTGGTGTTATAATTTATTTGTGGAACACTGAACTAAAAGTGTGAATATAAATGTGCCTTAGGAAACTCTTTTTTTTTTTAAAGTGTGATGATGTAGAAAATATACTAGGCAGAAATATTATACAAGGAAAAATAATGGTTTAGATACGAGGGCTGTACTGCTGTGGTAAATAGAGAGGATAAGGAGAAAGTTGTCTCTGTACCATGAAGTAGAGGGAGTAGAGGTGTAGCTCCATCCATTCTTCATCTGAGCACTAGATCAGTTTTATGTCTTGGCAACTTTATGTTTGGGAAACAACCTATGGTAGCCATTGAATAGGAGGCTGAATGAATCCCAAAGCCAGTCTGGACATTTTGAAGATAAGGAAAATCTCTTCTCCCTGCCAGGAATTGAACCCCTGCTTGGTCAACCTGTAGCACAGTCACTACATGGACTGCATAAAAATATTTTCACTCCTGCCAGGAATTAAACCCCAGATTGTTCAGCCTGTAGTACAGTCACTATATGAACTGCATAAACATATTTCTGCTCCTGCCAGGAATTGAACCCCAGATTGTTCAGCCTGTAATGTAGTCACTATATGAACTGCATAAACATATTTTCTCTCCTGCCAGGAATTGAACCCCAGATTGTTCAGCCTGTAGTATAGTCACTATATGAACTGCATAAACATATTTTCTCTCCTGCCAGGAATTGAACCCCAGATTGTTCAGCCTGTAGCACAGTCACTATATGAACTGCATAAACATATTTTCTCTCCTGCCAGGAATTGAACCCCAGATTGTTCAGCCTGTAGTATAGTCACTACATGGACTGCATAAACATATTTTCACTCCTGCCAGGAATTGAACCCCAGATTGTTCAGCCTGTAGCATAGTCACTACATGGACTGCATAAACATATTTTCTCTCCTGCCAGAA
>Ga0123355_10019036_pt1 | contig 10921 bp, 3 predicted proteins | sample TergutEmb28metaG_3_FD_89872 | JGI IMG/M metagenome (GOLD analysis project Ga0123355, IMG submission 89872) | Embiratermes neotenicus P1 segment gut microbial communities from Petit-Saut dam, French Guiana - Emb289 P1 | ecosystem: Host-associated > Arthropoda: Insects > Digestive system > Gut ...
CTGGTCGGAAAAGGAACGAGTTTAACAATTTTTGGCTGAACAAAATGAAAATTACAAGAAGTAAGATTACATTTCTGTTGCAGAAAAATGCCCATAACATAACTGAAATTCGCTAATTTATTCACAGAAATTAATCTCTAATTATCTAAACAAAGTGCCAAAAGGTTTGCCATATATCAAGTACTCTCAGAGCTATGAAGTTTGCGCGTAAGAAGGAACATGGGTAAAAACGGGAGGGTTGAAGGACAGGAATCCCTTCACTCAGCGGACAGTCCAACAGACTACTGACGGTCGGCTTTAGTAATATCAGTGCAGAAAACTTAGTGAACTTCTCTTACCACAATTTTTTTTAAATCGTGAAATCGAAAAATGAATAAAAGTTGCTATATTAATCTAGAAGGTTATACGATGTAAAGTTGTGGCGACCAGAAAGGGGCGAAAATAATTTTTTTATAGATGCCAGACAAATGTGGCTATACGAACTATAAAAATAAGAAAGTTCCCTTCAAAGACAACTAGTTTACTATATATTTTATATTGGCTACATGTTTCGTCCCACTCACCGCCTCCTAGTGCCGCGGTCATGGAACAGTAGCGCTATAACTGTACCCACCATCTGGGTCACACCGGGCTTGTAATGGGATCACTTTACCTTTACCTTTTACCTGTTTCGGCCCAATGGGGCCATCATCAGACTTTCACTATGAATCATTGAGTTAAAAAGCTGCGTACATTCTTGGGATCCCAAACAATGTTTACAAATGTTACCTACGTATAGTTTCCTGTCCAATACACATATATTGAAATAAAATTATATAAAATCTAGTAGTGGATATTCATAAAATAATGTATAAAACATGTCTTATCAATCTTTATGAAAATAGGAGTGGTATGGTGTGCGCTCTGTCCTGTGTGGTTGCAAAACTAAGTGTGTCGTAGATCGTTCAAATATAATAACCCTTTGGAGAAATCTGTTGACTAAGATGCTACTTCCGTCTCCTATGAGGTAACAACAATTTGAATATTATGATAACAAGAACACGAATGTGGTCTTATAGGACTTCATTCGTGTTTTAAAATGGATCATAGAGAAAGCCTGATGTTGACCCCATAGGGTCGAAACTTGTAGCCAATCTATAGTGTAATATAAACTAGTTTTGTTTGACGGGTACTTTCTTATTTTTATAAGTGACAAGAAAAATATAAACAATAAATTGTATTGTAAGGAAATAATGAATGTGCACAGACTTTCTGCAAGAAATGTAGCTGAACGAGAATTTGTAAATCAGGAGAATGAATGAGTGTTTAATTCAAAGTGAAGTGTTGTTTATGTTAGTTATATCAGATGGTGAAGGTACTGCAAGAATAATTTCGGAATGGCGTAAAATGATGTAAAGATGGTTGGTTGGAAAATGGAAGTAAAGGGAAGAACAGAAAAATAGACACCATCTTATATTTAACAGAATATTTCATGGAGATATATAAATTGTATGTGTTGTTATAGTTTACATAAATGCACTTTCTGATGTTTTACATGACACAAGGAAAATTAACGTCATTACAAATCCAAAATATAATACCAAATGTTGTGGAAAATATTTAAATGAAACAAGAAGTTACAATAGTGTCCACAAAACGAAATAGAAATATTTACTGATGCATGTTACAATATTTTTCAACACATCACATATTTAAAAAACGTAAAGAAGCCGTCAAAGTGACATAATAATAAGCACACGGATCCACTACCAAAAACAAAACGCTGAACACCAAAAAAATAATCTATTTTAACGGGACACTGACATAATAATTAGCACACGGATCCACCACCAAAAACAAAACGCTGAACACCAAAAAATAATCTATTTTAACGGGACACTGACATAATAATTAGCACACGGATCCACCACCAAAAACAAAACGCTGAACACCAAAACATAATCTATTTAACGTGACACTGAGGAGATTACTAATAATTATTCTTGTGTAAAATGTTATTAAATTGTTCGTACTCAAAGTGTGTTACCGTTGCCTTCGTAATCGAGCATCTAAAACGCAAGCGCGATACTTTATTGTCTGACTGTCTGTGCCATATTTTTACAATTATTTCAATAAGACCACAATTTTCAGAAAGACGTTAATGAACATAAAATATTGGACTTGATGGTCTCGAGAAATTGTCATAAAGAATTCAGATTGATAGAAGATCTGACAGAGATGTTATCTTAAAAGTGTAGAAGCCTTCAAGTAAAGAGCCCATTGTTATTTTCAGATATTACTTAATATTAAATTTTCCCGACATATGTTTGAAAGCTTAGCCGCTTTCTGACAAAACATTCGTATATTTTGTTCGTAATAGAAAACACGAACTGAGGAAAAGGAAACAGGTTTGTAATATTTAAATCAATTACATTTAATTTTTTTCCCTCCAAAATACTTTGTTTACAAGGAATATGTTTATTTCTCCAGAATGTTTAAATTCGAAGAATGTTGCTTTCCAGTTCCTACTCCAGCGTCTCTATGCGGAACTTCCTTCTTATGTTGACGGTCCTCCCTACTGGCACTGATCTGCCGGCCAATCCACCAACTGTTTGACATCTATGTCGTTCTTTCGCAACGCTTTCATCGCAAGTTTCAATGTCGCTTTGTTAGGGGTTTGGCTTCGATACGCCACATAAACATACACTGTAAGCAGAAAATAAGCAGTTGTAAGATTTAAATTTTATGATATGGATTTGACTCAACTGTGCCTAATGACATGTTTTCATATTTCTACCATCTCTGCATCTCCCCAGCTCTTCCCCCTGCAGTACATTTCCATATATTCCCTTTGTTTCTCATAGATATTCAATACAAATATATACTGTAGTTATACATAGTTTTTGTTAGCGGTACGAACTGGTTGACATAGGCCTTAGCGGAACACAAAGGCAAAGATAGGAAAACAATGTTTTTTTTTTTAACCTTACTGTCCTGAGTGTCCTATATAATTTCTGGTGTAGAATCGGTTTGATTGAAACACATTTTTTTTAAATATGTGCGTTTGTAGATTGGTTGTGGAAAATTAATGTAAAAGCTCGATTTGTGAAGACAAACGCAAAAGAAGACAGGTGATGAGCTACTATTGTAACATTGCAGTGAGACTGCGTAATCATTGATGACGTGGAAAAACAATAGGTGTTACACATTCTGAAGGTGTGTCTATAGATTCATCCAACCAGCATGCAAAGAGCAAGTGCCAAACGTTACTATCAGTTGTGCGTGACTGACTGCATCATATTTTACAACATTTTCTCAGAAACGAAACAAATTTTTGAACATCAATACCTTGCTTGGTTTTGCTTACAAATTCGTTTAAAAAAGATTTCTTCAGAAAAATTCTGCGCATTGTTGTCTTAAATATAAGCATGTTTTATGTTGAATAACTAATATACTTCTCAGAATTCAGCAAAGCATAAATTCTCTCCACAGTATTTGTAAGATTTCTCAAAAATTATTTATTTTTAAATCCGTCCAATTGGTACCGAGTTACTGGATCTAGACAGACGGATGGTCGCACAGTCATCACGAAAGTAATATTCGCTTTTCGGAAATATGCGAAGGACTTAATAGAGTTCACTTTACATTATTTTGTTAAACATTCACAAGACATGTACTTACATTGATTATCCTGGAAGGAACAGAGCTTGAGAATTACGTAACTGTTGTATTTAACTGCTACGACGTAGTATCGCCCACTCCAGATTGCTGCAATAGTGGCAAAATTGAATGTTATTGTGTAGAGAATTTCGTTAGAATTTTAATATTGCAATTATTCTAAGTGAGACGTGGAGATATTACATGTGACTGAACCACACTTTACCAAATTCGGCAAAATATTCAGTAAAAAATATTATAATAAGTTAATATTTAAATGTTTGGTAAATGAATCAATATTTTAGAAAAGATGGATGCGTGCTGTTGATTATATTGACAAAACTGACACAGATTCCTGAGTGTCTGTCGAGATCTGAACCTAAAACTTCCAGAACAATGGTTTGAGCAGCCACTTATCTATTAATTTTAAGGTAGATTATGTCAGTGGGGAGGAAAAAACATACGTTTAATAAAGAGTAAACCCTTTCTCAGAAGTGTAGTCCAAAGGGTTGTCTTTTTAAAGATTCATAGTAATTAACAAAGAGTATTTAATGACTAATTACTTAGATTGCTTAATTATCTGTGCCACATCAATCGCGTTCACTAAATACTCCCATTTCCTAATCCTGCTTATGTTTATTCTCTCTTCCTTTTACTTATCCCACAAATGAGTCTAGAGATTTAGGCTACTGGCAAACAATTTTCAAAGATCTTTCAACCCCTCTTCTGCATGTAAATATATCATTTGTTATTTGTTCAAACCCTTAATATAGAGAAATGGACGCTTTGGTGTAAATAAAGTCTCCATCCCTACTCAATTAATCCAGTTCTGAGAACGCCCAAATAGTATCCCTTTCAATGTGGGGATTAATTTAAGCTTGTCATGAAATGAAATACTTTTGAAATACTGAATTTTTTAAAACTTTATTCAATCCCGTATTCATGGACCAATCAAATTTATAAAATATGTAATAATTCACAAAAAACTCGCGTTTTAATAAAAAGAGATGCGATAATTTATCGTTGCGTTGTCTTGGTGACATCATAATGCATTTTTTCAAACAATTTACTCTGAACTTACTGGGTTGTTGGAATATTTCGTCCGCCGTATTATTGGTCCAGTTTGTTGAATTGCCATAGAGTGTGACGGAACTATTTGCGCTGTAGAACAAAAGAAGCTGAGAATTAGACACAAATATTTATATGCAAAGGTGTCAACAGTTTTGACGATTTCACCCCATTTTTGTCTGTCTTGAAAACTGAGAATTAATGAGAGGTTTAAAATGAACGTAGAACGAAATTTTTCCTTCGGGCGACAGGCACGTGTACATGTAGAGTGTCAGATGTTGCTGGAAAGCTAATAAATTTTCAATGTTTCGACAAAATTAAATATTATATTTATTGGACCGTGCATCATTGCGATAGTTGAAGAATAAAAGATCAACCAAAGGTAGGCTGAAGCCTGCAACACAGATACCACTCCAACCCAACCACACCGAAAATCCAACACACATCGAACCATGAACAATACGACCAATGTGGTAATTAAACAGAATAGTCGCAAGTTCCTGATGAGGGATATATTAATGTCCGAAACATGTTGAGCACATAAGAAGTGAAATAAAGAGCAAGTGACATTAGGTTGGTCTTTTATTCTTCAAAATTAAATGTGCTTTTTTTCTGGCTATCCGTTATCGTTTCAGAAATTCCTGAAGCAATGTGTACGGAAGGAGAGATGAATGTCGACCATTTTAGTGACATGTATTCAGCTTTCAAATTTTAATACGATATCTGTATTAAAAACAAAAAGTACCAAATTTGAAGGAAGCAATCCCATTGTGTACAGTCAATTATTTATTATATTAGTGCCGTCATTACACAACATGCAATGACCAGATGTATTAGTACAACTGGGTTATATCTGGCGAACGAGACACACCTGGCTACACCAAAACAACAACGAGCTACACCCACAACCAACGGCGAACCATAGTAACGAATAACTATCCTGTGTTCACCAACAGTGAAAAACGGACTACAGCCCAAGTGATAAACAACGAATCCTAACCCGTAGGTCACACACCATATAGCACCGATAATACAACCAGCAACTTCCACCAGAACAACTGTGAGTTCTATCCAAGCCATTTATATCTTACGCCACACGCATTTTCACCGTGGCAACTGTGACGATGCACACACTCGATAAGCGAATTAAACAACATAGTTACCAGAACTAAAATTTAGCTTGGTGAATACAAAATCGAGCATGCCATACACATAAGTGTATAACTTCAAGTAAACATGAAGAACAGGAGTGTTAGCACCCACATACTGTGATATGATACACGTTCTCTTCCCCCCCCACCCACAGAGTGAGCCCCCGTGAGACCTTCACACAACGTTTGAAATTTTAAATTTTATTTTCAATGTGAATGTTTTAATCGTAATTAAGAAATTCGTAATGTTTCCAGTTTTAATGTAAACAATGGGATCCCTTTGGAAAAACTATTTGAATGTACCTTAATAATACTATTTCTTGTTGGTCTGAGGATGGCCGGTTAACGGCCGAAACATTTCGTCAAATATAACACAGTTGTACTAATACATTTGGTCTTTGCATTTGTTGTGTATTGACGCAACTAATATAATAAATAATAAGTACCAATATTTTAGGTGATGGTAACCATCGTGCTTTGTGACACAGTATGAGAATCATAGTGAATTTTTTGGGGTACTTATAAAGCATTAATATTTTATGTTAGGCTTACTTGAAACACGAACACTGTTCACAGCAGTACAGTGTCAGTCATGTATTTATATTTATAAGTTGCTATAGGCAACTGGCAGTCTTATAGAATTTGAATTATATACTGTGAATTTGCTTTCACATAAGACTGTCTACATCGCTGCCGTAAGAAATTCCTGTGACCTTTTAATTTTTATATATTCCAAATGTAATTCAAGGTTTGTCTCAATTATAAACCGTATAAATTCCATAAAGAAATATTTGGAAACTTGTTTTTTAATTAATTTTTTTCTGGTACATATACGTTTGTTGGATCTCCAAGTTGTTGCCTTTTGGGATGATTATTATTTAATGAACTTTTGAGTTTAACTTTGAATTTTGGGGTGTATTTAAAAAAAGGCATTTATTTCATTATATAATTTCATTTCAAAACTTTTATATCCCCAATCATTCGATGTTATGGTCGGTAAATTGTAGGACCCAAAGTTTGTGACTTCTGTCTATTAAGAGACTGTAGGGCTCAAAATAAGCGGACAAAAATTGGAAAAAAAACTTTGAAGTTAATTGCAGACAAACCGCGATATAACACCACATCGTTTATGGCCCATACAACTCTGTGAGCAGAAATTCCATTTTCAACATTATCTCCTTTTATCGCAGCAAACTTTAATAAAAAACAGTGGATATTTTGAACCTACCTTTTATCAAAAGCTTTTAGAGCAATTGTGGCACTGTTTCCTACACGCTCTCCATATGTGGCTGAAACGCATTCAAAGTTGTCCTCATATGCGTTGGGGTTGTGCAAGAGCACGTACCAAGTACCCACAGTCTGTTTGAATGAGAAACAAGTGCAACAATTCTGGTGAGTGGAATTTCTTAAACTTAGCTCATTGTAACATACATACATTTTTCTTTTTGTTTTAGGTATCCAGAGGTTTCAATTAGGTTCTACCGAACACATAGTTGCGCGGATGGAATTGGATCAGCTGTTACCGAGATCAACTGGGAATGGAAGATTGGTTCAAATCTCACTTAAGGATATAAAAAATAGGCAATGTGATTATAATAGAAATGTTGAGTTTCGTTCGCTTTATTATTGATGTTGTTAAAAATAATTTAGTGTTAAATATTCTGAGAATTTGTTTGTAGCCTTTGTTTTCCAGCATGCAAATCCCAAGCGCTTTATTATATTTTCAACTGTGGCTTGACTCAATCTGCTTATCTTTTACTTTATTTCATATACGGCAATGTTTTCGAAAAGTAAATCACAGAATGCGCTTTATGATTTAAAAAAAAGTTATATATTTTTTTAATTTAAGGATAACTGACGAGATGTTATGATAACTGCAAGTTTGCCTTTTATAAAATACCGATCATGCTTGACGGATTTCAAAGGAACGCGAATTTCAACATAAATTTTCGAAAGATAAAAAAATTTATATCATGATAGTTCGACGCGACGAATTTTAGTTGTTGCAAATAAAAAGACTGACATGACGGAGAAAATATTCTAAATTCTTAATTTTGTGAGCACTGAACTTTCATGAATCCATTGACGTTTCATTATAAATGAAAACGAGACACTTTTCAAATCATTAGCAAATATTTATCCATAAATCATTCAATTACTCAAAGGTACGCAGTCTGGTCTATTGGTAAATGGTTAATGAAAACATAAGAAATATAAACCCAAGCAAAGTTTTAAAAGCTGCTTATTTCAGGAATCTTCTCAATACACTAATACCAACCTTAGGAAAATTAACATATTTCACACCCCGAGTTCCAACATCGCAGTCGCCTGAAACCGACGCTAATGTGGCGATTAGACCCAAAAAGATAATCAGCATCATCTTGGTTTCAATACCTGGAAATCAAGAAAAGACGTGATATTTTAATTCGCTTTGCCCCTTCTATTTCTTTCCACAGTGAACACAGTGCAGCACATTTATGATACAAGATGGTTCAAATATGACCGGGACTGGTGCGGCTTGTTTACACACAAATCAGGCCCGGTCTTATTTGAACCACCTTGTATATCGGCTGTTCCCCAGAGCTATTATTGGCTAAAGACAGACAGAAGCCTAGACGTCGTTATCATGCCTATAAAAATTTTCTTTGCTTCTTCTTGTGCCAAATTTCACGTACAAAATTCTGGCTGTGCGGAAAGTTTCAAGCAACTGCACAGACACTATTTGATATTAGATTCACACCAAATTCCCTTAAATCTACTTCTTCATTTTTCCTTTGATAACCTAACATTCGTACTGATATATTGTTGTGGAGTGGCATAGATATGCTGCATGAACACGAAGTCCTTTGATCTAGAAGAGATGTCAGTCAACATTAGACAAGCTACATGCTGCTCTGTATAATTTCACTGTTACATGCAGTTCACAATCAAGTGGATATCTGGATTTATTGTATGCACACTGTACTCATCAGATCACTGTGCGTTCTGTAGCTTGTACTAAATTGGATGTGTAAGGAAAGCAGTTCCAGTGACGTATTAAGTTTTACCAGACAAAGCCGAAATGAGATTTAGAATGATTGACTTTCAGCGTGGCATTTGAAATAAGGAATTCACGAAATCAGAGAATTTCTGTCAGCCAATGGAACGCGTGTGTTGTTGTGTTGACTTGAGAGAGAGAGAGAGAGAATAATGTGATATCGGCTCCACTGTCGGTAAGAAGGGCAGAAATTTTGCAATTCTTCTGTAGATGTGCAGCGCATTTGTAATGGCGTACTGAAATTGTGAAATTCGATTCAAATGTCCGTCCCTCTCTCTCTCTGTCCCTCCGAACTGAAACCTTACAGAGAAATGTTTCGTGAGATTAAGAAATCTCTTTAGAAAATTCAGGTTTCATTAAATAAAGAGTTGCGAAAACGGACTGTAGCATTGTTAAACCTATCCTTTCGTCCTTCCGTGTGTCAGCAGCAGATAACTCTTCTGCCACTGGATAAGTTTTTATGAAAATATCTTGAATTAATTTTAGAAGATCAGCTGAGAAATTTTAAGAAATATTTACATACGAAAAAATAATGGGTAACTTTACATTTAAACTTATATACGTTTAGGATAAAATGCCAATAAATTACTTTTAAACATGAAAGTTTTTAGACAATTTTGTAGATCTGTTCAAAACAGGTATCTTAACTCCAGTAACATTATTCGTCAACCGGTACTGGTGTTGAGATGATGTGATAATTTTCGTTGAGCCAGACAAGAGAGAAGCGATAATATACATGTAATGAGTCCCGTGGTTTTACCGTTCTGTGTAATTTAGTCTACAGACACAACACAAGAAAATATACTTTTAATCCATTTTTCCCGAAGAGTAATTACCCGAACGCTCCTCAGATTTACGTTACAGTACTTTGACTGTCGTTTTGGAATTTAGAGTTCTGTTTATGTGTTGTGGATGCGAGTGCTTAATATTACGTCTCCTAACAGGAGCTTGACATTTGTAATTATGTGCTGTGTTGAAGAATATTGTGACACGCATCAGTAAACTTGTTTAATTGTTTGACGTACGGTAGAGTAGGTTTAAATTTTGGTTTAAAGAAATATCCGAAACAAGATATATATTGTATTTTGGTATAGAAATTAGGTTATCTCCACTGTGGTATGCAACACTCAGAAGTTTATTATCTAGAATATAAAACATCCAATTTATAATTTTTCTGAAATCTTCTATTAAATGTATCCTAATATTAATTTTTGTATTTCTTTCTTTATGTTCCTTATTCAAGCCTCCAACTTTATACTATATTTTGCCTTTCCGAAATATTTCTTGTAGGAACTTCACCTTCTAATGTAACAAATATAACCAACACACATTGTCAGAACAATAATCACCTGTGCTTTCCTAACACAACTCATTCAGCTGTATTATTTGCAGTGTCTGTGTACTTTCATTAGTTCCTCATTTCACATTACACTAGATAATAGAATGGAATGAATTTCAGGCAATGTGACTAATTTAATCTCAGAGATCATTAGCGAATGATTTGTGTCGAGTGAGTCCTAATTCTTCGTTGTATAAGTGTTAGTGTTTAATTATTTCGACTGTCTATACCCGATTATATTAGTGTGTCATCACAGATGCAGCGACAGAATGCTATGTGACTACATGGAACCTGCTGACCGTGCGGTCTGAGCTGTAGATCTGCAGAGGTTTCGACCTACGTTGGCGAGTACGGACACCGATAAGAGTATGGGAATTGGTGTTTTGCATTTGTTGTGTATTGTGTGGGTAGCGGCCTCTGGGGCGGGTTGGTCACTCGCTCGAAAAAGTCCTACCGAGTGTGTCTAAATGTCTGTGTGTGACCTACGAACGTCAACATAACCTTTTGGCACAGGAATTATTTTTTTTTTAATTTTAGCACACCCTGTATATAAAATGTGAATAAAATAGGAACTAAATATGTTAGAATTATGAAACAAACTGCATTTTGAAGAGAAAAAAACGGAGAGTATATACCTTGTTTAAAATATTCAGTAACTATATTTGTTATATTTGTTGAATAAATACATTA
>Ga0123355_10019037_pt1 | contig 10921 bp, 6 predicted proteins | sample TergutEmb28metaG_3_FD_89872 | JGI IMG/M metagenome (GOLD analysis project Ga0123355, IMG submission 89872) | Embiratermes neotenicus P1 segment gut microbial communities from Petit-Saut dam, French Guiana - Emb289 P1 | ecosystem: Host-associated > Arthropoda: Insects > Digestive system > Gut ...
CCGTCATATCAGTTGTAAAAATATTCGCCGGATCACTAAAACATAACCTCACAAAAACGCACTGAACTTAATAACACGTCCTCTCAGCTTGACAACTGTTGGCACACTGATTCACAAGCATACTGCTAGCCACATCTAGCGGCGAAAGGGCATGCGACAACCGGTTCGGGCGCGCTGTTTAAATTCCCCGAATTTTTGGGTAGCGCCTCATAGCAGGCCACAGTGCATCTTGATGAATCTCCATTCAGTCCACCCCCAAACCGGCCAGAAGTGTAAGTGGTGTAAGCGGTAGGAAAGTGATGCACATGTCCGCTGTTTTCGGTTTTATACGTTATTATAATATAATATAATATAATATAATATATGAAGAATGTAATTGAATATAATACCGTATAATCCATCTGTGTTCATGTAGCGATCTTAATAATGTTTCGATGGTTGCGATATGAACTCTCGTAACGCTTCGTAATGCAAATTTTAAGAACCGTGTAAATATACGTTGGCGGCCGGAACTCAAGTCTGACCACGTACCTCTATAGTGTCGAGGTTACGGATGAAGAGTTCCTTCATGGTGTGTGTTGGTACAGCTGTACCTTTTCTTTTGAAACTACGTCTTAACATTGCTACATGCGTTTCATATTATGAAGTACAAATTCTGAAAACGTCTGTAGCTACACCGCAGTTAGGGTTATGTTTAACCAATTCTGATGTAGTTCGTACGTAAAGAAACTTTTTTGTTGGTATGTTTTTATGCCAGCGAACAGCTTTTTATTGCAAAGGCGCCAACTGTTGAGGTAAACGTTTATTGCAGTGCTCAGAAAAATGCAGACCGGCAAGAAGGGCCCGTGTTTCTAAGCGAGAAATGACTGACATATAACGCGATGTTGTGATGATGACGGGTTAATTAATTTGGGGCTAACATTTGACTTGACCTTCGCTTTCTATAACCATCTTCTTTTTTGAAGAAGTAGACCTTCGTTATTTGTTTTGATTGCGCCTGTTCGACAGCTTATTAGACAGAAGCAGTTTTCTGTAGTTTGCAGCAAGCAAATTTCTCTGCTGCAGAGGTAAATGACACAAGTCTGCGGTTAGGGTTTGGGCCCCACATGTCGAGTATTCTATACCGATTTTGCGGATTTACAACTGCACAATTGCCGGCGATTTTTCTGCCGAAAAGTGTACCCTTTGTCCTTCACAGGCTGAAAAGTAAATCGCCATAGTACTGGGATTCATCCTTCTAGAATTGCATGAATCAGTAACCCATACTGATGACATGCGTTTCAGTGCATTGGTGTACCTAAATCATGTCGTGGTGATGGTGGTGATCGTCGTCGTCGTCGTCGTCGTCGTCGTCGTCGCAGTAGAAGCAGTACTATGCAGCCTTGCGTGTCATGTCAGGATGTGATGTTACAAGCGTTTTCCGATCACCGGAAATTTTGAGCCCGGTCTTAGTGCCGTGTGTTCTCACGTCTTCTGCCCTGTATAATTGTATAAACCAATAAGAATAAGTCTGGCTGAATTTATCTGCTACCTTCCATGCTATCTTGTTGTCATGCTAATGGATTTTCTGTATTTCGTCTCTTATTACTTTAAGTATTCGCTTCCTCGCCTTTCGTTAAAACAGGAACTCGCTTTCTAAATGACATCCAGCCGTGTGGGGGAACCTAAGTGGCGCAGTCGTTCTAACGACTACGCTGCGGTCTGAGGTTCGAATCCCACAGGCGGAAAGATATTTTCTCTTCACCAAAACGCCCAGACCAGGTACCGGTGTTCTTTCCCGGTGGTAAAGCGGCCAGGGCGTAAAGTTAACCACTGACCTTTAGGTAGTGCCATCCCACCGTTTATGCCTTCGAGTAGTGGACATGGAAAATTTCAAGTTAACCAGGCCAGTGTGCTCGTTAACGTCGTAGAACACGTTACCTTCCAGCATAGGATATCCACATATTGACATTCGGTTGTGCCTGTCTCATCACCGGCATTTACCAAGGTCTGTGCTTGTGGTACTTAAGCCGCTCTGTCTGGGATATACAGGTGAGGTGGGGTCTTGTTAGCGGCGTGAGACTCGGGATGGACCCTGTACGTAACTAACCATATAGGAATGGACCCCGCACACCTCGTTTCCTCCGCCACTGCTCATTTGTTTCCTCCCACCCTCGGGCCAATCTTTTCTTTCCTTTTTTTCCCCCCCACTCCTCTCTGTTAGAAGTCATGATTCATTAACCTTCACGCGAAGCAGTCAGTCTGCTGCCGGTAAGAACGGCCTAAGTCGATCAGCGTTCCTGTTTCCAAGACACTCCACCCCAAAAGCAAGATGAATGTAAATAGGGTGTGATTAGAACCCTGAGAGATGGATACCAGACGAGCCGTATGCGTGACGCAACGTCACGATCTGTACATACCCGTACAATTAGCCGCATGGAACACGCATGTGTAAACACATCCCAAATGCAGTGTGTCCACAAGGGGTGGGTCCGAGGTGTCTTTTTATATGCGTACCATGAAAATGTTCACTGCGATGGAACTTTTTAATACCGAATTTTGTACTGCATACGTATCTCCACTACTTTGTGCGTGTACTGTGAAAGAGTGAGTATTTAAAATGCACTTTTTCTTTTTAGAGATTAATTTTCTGCTTGTGACGAAATCAGGTCGTGTTCTTGTCTTCACGGTTTAGACGATTTTGTCCCTGAATCCTTTTTTGAGCTTCCTTCACCTTCCGTTAGTCCCTGGAAGTCTGTATTTCATGTGTAATTTTGATTACACACACTCAGAACTGTCTTCGGCCTTCTTAACTTATAAGTGCCCCTGGCTGTAGTCGAACTCCATATTGTTGAGCCCGGAGTCTTAGCATAGCCTTAGTATATTCAGTTTTTGTTTTGAATTTGTCATCATTCATTTCGTCCCCGTCTTCACGGACCATATACTGGGAGTTAATTAAGTACACAGTTTAAACTTCTTAGTCTATATGCAATCGAATGAAATGGGAAGCAGTGTTGTATAGGGTAACGGAAGTTGATATGTGGTATTCGTGACCTACTGCATGATGCTGTCCCAGAAGAGACTGAGAAAAACCATGAAAAATCTCAAATATGATGGTAGCCAGATCGATATTTGACCTGTGCTGTTTCCGACCACAAGTATACAGCGTTACTGCTTGTACACAATCCTGCTCGGTCGAAACGTGTTTTTGGAATTCCATCTAATGTGGGAACAACACAAAGCCACGAATACCGAGCATATCTCTAGCACAGTGGATGAATTGTATCCCGCATATTGCACGTGACGCACTACGGTTTGTAGTTTTCAAGGCCTTTTTTTTTTTTTAATTTGTCGGCAGTTTACCACAGTGCTTCCCGGGCGTGGAGTTTGGAAAAGTTGTGACGTGTTTCAGTTTGAGACTACAGCTGTAGAATTTGTTTTGGTAAGAAATCAGTAAATTCACGGGAATACCGTTAAGCATGCGACTCGAGGCCGTCCCATGACCCAGAACGTAAGTCGCTGACGTCTGGCTGCGGAGACCTTGGTTCGTTGCCATGCCAGTTCGTGTGGAATCCGTGATGGACGAAATGCACTGGGAGAGGGTTTTCTCCTAGTACTTCAGGTTTACCTTATCACTTTTCACAAGTGTTCTATACGTGTCATTGATTTAACTTACGCAATGTAATCTTACGATCTCACATCTGTACATAAGACACCTCACTGTCTCTGCCTGTCACTTGGGGTCGAGAATTTTGTACATATTTTTCCGAATTCGAAGCTGGGGTATTTGACGACGTGTCCACCACGTTTGCTATGTCGTGCTAAAGTGTACATTATGCTACACTGTTTATCATACATCATTCCGTTCTGCGCGTCGGCAGGCGGAGCAGCGATCGCCGCTCCTGCAATTTGCTTCGAGCCGGGGTGCATACGTTTTATTCCAGTGTATTGTTAGATTTGTACTCACTATATTGAAAGAAGGTGCTCAGAAGTTTAGTGCAGTGTGTCGCGCCAGTGTTGCGAGTGTTTCCACTTGCCATATTTAATGAAGCTGCTGGAAGTACATGTTTTCCTTAGGCTCGCAGACACGCGTCAGTACAACAAAAACGTGTTCTTGGCACGTCCAAGTCCTGCAGTTGATTTGAAAGCATGGTATCATAAATGTTGTCAGATCTTCTTCGGTGCCAGGTTTTATTACTGTACACTTTATTCTTCAACTTGTCCCTCAAAATGCGGTTTCTTGTATGTTGAACGAGGGGGGCCACAGTTTCCTGCTTACTATTCTGTCACCAAAACCAGTCCCTAAACTACTGGTAGAATTAATTGCAATGTCTTGCTTCAAAGAAGGTATCGATTTTTTTCCTAGTTGGGCACATTATTGTCACTTGGTAGCAGGACGTGTGTAAAACATCGGTGTGAATTCATGGTCTGAGGAAAAGTGATATCAATTGTACTGTGCACACCACACATGTTATCTAAGTTGAAACAAATTTTCCCCGCTGAGCGTGGTGTTTATTTTTCCATCATGCTCGCGAAGAACGGAGTTCAGAAGATTGTCTTGATTCACAGAATTTATGAACCACAGTTGTACTGTACAGATGCGGTACAAACCTGTTTTCGTCTTGACGTTTGTCTAGAATGGTGCCTCTTGCTCCAAAAGTTTTCACGTGCTGTATTTGCAAATTTGTCTTCGAATTTGAAGGACCCGTGTTTAACAGGGATATTTTGTGCTTCACAAATGGGCAGTTGGTAGACTGGAGCTGACTCAGCCTGTGATAAGTCACCGGATATTGAGCAGGTATGTGGACGATCATAACACAGCCGTCCCATAGTCTAGTGACCAGGCATTGTTGCCAGATACATTATTATGTCGCTTTGCATACCTCAATAAGAATTTAGTGCCTCTGGCACGCCCGTTATTGGGAGAGACAGCGTAGACATACAGCGTTATTAGGCGCAGGCGGACAATTCGCGCGGTTCATCATTTTTCGGATTATGTGTACCGTAATAGCTGCGTCAGTGTGCGGGGTATTATATGACCCCCTCCCCCCACACTCACACACACACACACACACACACACACACTGTTTTTTTGGTGCTGTGGTGATCGGAATGGGTTGGCTGGACGAGGGAGTACTAGTGGGGATCCAGTGGGAGGCCTGGTTACGTTGTCGTCGTCGTCAACATTTCTTGGTAACACCACTTGTCCCAATTAATGCCAGCACCGTGATCTGACACAGTGTAACAAGCTCTTGATTGTAGGGTGCGACACACTAACTAGGCAGTGACAGCCAGAATCTGTGCTCAGGTTTTGATACTGCCCTACTTTCCTGCCGGCAATTGAATCGTCGGTGATACCCCACCCCAAGTAACTGTAATGATACTACCCCTTACTATATGGTTTTATTATTTTTTTTCTGTTTAACGTATTCAATGAAGAGTACTGTTTGGGACACTTGGTACAACACAAACAACAGTCAACACAACTTTATCCTGACTTCTGCTTCTCTGTAGCGCAGAAATACTTGCCGATGCTACAAGTTAGGGCCATCTGAAACTTTCTGTCATCCTAGGCGAAGCGTGGGCTTTCCGCGCTCCCCCTCACTCCATACGCAATTCTCACCTTTACTAAGGACGTAGGGACCGGTTGAAATATGATGGCACATGCGCAGAAACCAGATTTCGTCTTTCGGCGAAAGGGACGAGTCCATTTAAATCGGCGAGGGCGTCAGTTCAGTCGACTATTGGCAGCCGACGTGTGCGCATCAGCGGTAGTAATGGTGGATACACCATGTTCCGAGGTAGTGTGAGGGATACTAGCTACCCACTCCATTCGCCAGTTTCCCCTTCACTTCCCCTCCCGAGCGTCACCGTGTGCCATCACATTTCAACTGGAGTCTACTTTATTTCTGGTTCTTCATTTTTTCCCGCAGTTACCCTAGTGGGTTGCTCCGGCCTGGATTCCAGATAAGATTTCGAAATCCTGCTAGTGGGCATTGTGCTGTGGTGACAAGGTATTGCGGCGCGTGTGGTTGTACCGTACATGAACCACGTGGTCGTCAACAAAGTATGAGCACATAATACGTAAACAGTGATCAAATGAGTTAGCATTATAGGTGACATGATGTATAATGTGCAGTTGGTACGTACGTCTGTATCAGTTTTTGTGAATGAAATGTGCCTTTCATGTACAGTAAATTGGATATTACTATAGAATACATGTATTGTAGTAATTTGGCGTTTGGAAGATATTTATGTTTCGAGCTGTGATATTATAATCTGCATTAAACAGTAACTAGAATTTGAGATAGACATGTTCTTTGTTTTGTGACCTGTGGTGAGGACTGCCTGACTTCTAGTAGATGGGACCGGTAGGTTGTCCCGAAATGTCGGTATGGAACTACCATTCCACGTTGCGTGAAATCCCTAAAAATCGCAATATCTTTGGTACCGCTGCGGAAGCCTGAAATTACTCAAGTTTTGTAGTTTGTTTAGATGTCTTCTGAGCCTGTTTTGCAGAGAGGATTATGTGCACAATGGTGAAGGTTTCTGTTACTGCCTGACCCTGTGCACCATGTCCGGCTGCAGTTTGTCATTGCCAGTGGACCTGTATGACGGAGTGGGCTAAGGAATTATCCTAGAAATACATACTGGCTAGTCGTTTTACGTTCTTCTATAATAACAACTGCTGATTAGCTAACGACAGTACCGGAAAGATCAAGATCGCAACACCGCTAGTTACAGGTACAGTAAAGAGTCAGTACCTAAGACAAAGCAATGGCTGGGAACCGTAAGCTTAGTAATACTCAAAATGTCGATCTCGACTCTGTCATGCCGGAGTAAAGTTAAAAAAAGCACTCCCCCCCCCACAATTTGGAAATCACTGATGTAATTAGTGTGTATTTCCTAACGTGATTTTATTTGATCAGTTTGCATTTACTTACAGATTCCGGTAAATGGGCCCACAGACACCTATCAATACAACCCTCACCAAATACAAAATTTAATCGAAACCCATTAATTTTGGATGGGCAGTATTCAGACCGACGGGCGTCGTATTCGCATTACGTTCATTCGTTCAATTTTGTGCAAAGAGCGACCAGCCAAATTATTTTGCGTTTTGTATATTTATTTATTTATTTATTTATTGATAGACACATGTATGCTCAGGGCATTGTGACGTGTGTTTTCTGCGTACCTGTGTGTTATTTTGCTGCCACTTTACTATAAGAAAGTTTGTGCAATTTGTACTGTAGAGATCCTTTTTTGTGAGCTGTCTGGTGTCAGGTTCTCTTGGTTTGCCCTATGTCTTTTGTGTGCTCGGAATGTTGGGGTGCTTCAGGGTAGCTTTGTAAACATCTCAAGGAACAGTAAACACTGCGTTGGAGAAGACGTAAATCAGAAACCTTACCAGTCTCAAAACAATGCCACTGAACTGGCAGAGCTGCCAACATCATATTCTTTTTCCACTGTATGAGAGGAGAATTGGTAAATGAGATCGTTCGAATTTTCGTAGAGGATGCTTTCGAACTCGATGTGGGTAATTTTGAAGTGGTTAAATAGTAAGTAGCAGTAGCACCAGTCATTTTCGTAAATCGTAGTCATATTCTTGGTGAGATAGAGTTCCCTATATTTGAATTACAAATTCAAACCGTTAATAGTAGCCCAGAAAATAAAAACGGAACTCTCATGACTGGAAACAAAGTAATTTCTTTAGGAGTGGAACAGATTTGTTACCTAAAATTGAATCAAAAATCGCGGGACACAAAATTAGAACACCTTGTTTGCTTATAAACAGTTCAGGAATGCTGCTTTGAACTTACAGGGTGAAAAAGTGGTATTTTCTGTCTGCTAACTTGGATAGGTTAGGATTGTAAGTTATAAGTCTAATTTGGAGCGAGTTTTATTGACGAACTTCGTGCATTGCGGTCACAGTATAACCTAAGAAAAATAGAAACTTATGCAATACAGCCTGTTCCCGAGAGGTTTATGGTGTTTCATGAAACGGTCGGCGTCGCCTTGCGGGCGGGATATGTGCCGCGGGTCGCTAGTCGAATAGGCCTTATGTAGATGCTCGGATTGTTGTTTCTTAAGTTAAAGATTCTTTCCCGCCTCCAAACGTCTTCGCATTGGCGTTCTTGTGCGATAAGCTGGTATTGTGCGTGATTTTTGGAATCTTGACCCCTGTATGTGGGACCGATAAGTTGTCCCGAAAGGTTGGTAAGAAATTACCACTACTCGCTGTGTAATAACCCAGAAGAGCGCAGTTCTCGAGCTGGTATTCCTGTAGTGCGAGCTGTTGGTATCGCGGTTAAATATCCAGGCAGTAAGAATGAAGACGAATGATGGAGTCTGTTGGGCTGAAGAAAGAAATCTCTCTTGACACAGAAGACGGATGGATAGTAATACATTTTATCCGTAGGGGATTGAAGGCTTAACGTGAACGGAGCTTCTGTTAGTCGGCTTCAGAAACATTCCCGTATAAAGGCGTAGGAGACCTTCAGTATCTTAGGGACCTACATAATGCTTTATACCATGGAAATAAGGCCAACAAAATGAGTATAGTATGAACACGTGTTTCGGGAAATATGAAATAACGCAGTTTTGGTTTCGAAATCGGTTATTCTTTTAGGGTGAACAGATATTGTAAGATGATATAAAAGGGGTTTAGATAATATGCTTTAGCTTGTAAACTCAGTTTGACTCGGCATGTGAGCCGTTGGTAGTTTCTGTATAAACAGTCATGAAACTTGCAGGTCTGTAGGTAGTGTGGCGCAGACATGGTGCTGTTTACCCGTTAGCTACCAGGGAAGGACTAGCGGACGATGTATTGGCTCCTGCTTGTATACTGGAAGCAAAACATATTGAGCCAGAGATTCGTTTGGATTTTGTAAGAATACCGAATACGAAATCTAACTTTTCTCTGTCTTAATGCCGTTGGCAATGTGACTTGTCATCGCTTGTAATTTCACATTTTGTTCACACACGCCGCGTTTGTTTTGTATGCCTGTTTAAAAAAAAGAATGTTTCTGTAGACAACATTCCGTGTTTTGCCTTAACCGTGAAGAATCATCCTTCGTTTTTATGGTGGGACTCAAATTTTAAGGCTTCATTAGGTTAATAACGAATCGTGTCGTATTGAGGCGCTGCAGCGAAAATTTATATGGAATGTTGGTGAATGTTTATTCTGGGCGAGGTACGAGTGCCAACGTAGTGAAATCATTTCATCTTGTAATGTAATTTGTCAGACAATTTTTTTTTCAGCTAACGAGTTTCAAATTTATGTATAAGTATCCATTGCTGCTCGCAAGAAATTGTGCTTGAACGAATGTAGGGATATGGGAAGCTTCATTCACTCTGCGTTTTGAAAATACCGGTATCCTTTGGCTTACGATTATGAGCAACGCGTGTGAACGCACTGCGAGTATTGGAGGTGTAGACGGTGGAAATTTGCGCAGAAGCAGGCTGTTGTACTCCATTCTAGTCTTCAAGGTTGCCACCCGCACAGATCTAATGTACACAATGCACCTTTACTTCTTATCTTTGTTTATGATTCGAAGATTGCCGTATGAAGCATGCGAGCTAAAGTACATATTATTATTATTATTATTATTATTATTATTATTATTATTGCTGAATGTCTACGTTCAACAGGATAATAACTGAAGAACGTACGTGCAGTGCATCGATTTTGTACTTTGGTACCCTGTACGATGTGATCCTGCAATGGTGTCAAACTCTTGCTGTGCTTTGTACCTTTTTAATTTTTACAGAAGGCTGATATTTGGACGGAGGTACACGAAAACGTAAAATTAATTTTAAAGTTTAAAACTTCTGAATTGGCGATGCTAGCTTAACCTTTTAAAGCCTACTGGTTACGTGATGCACCAACAGGTTTAACATTCAACAACTGTACGCTCTGTCCACGCTGTATTTGTGTGTTTTGTATTTATCTGAGAACTAACAGCGACTTATGCCACTTACAGCATAAACTGATTGGTTTTTATAACTGCGATGAAAAGTGTTTACAGCGCGGTACGGACTGGGTCTTTAAATAAAGCGGTCTGTCATTCGTCTTTAAAGGGTTAATATAAGTATAGAAGTGTGATAATATTTCGCGTACCCCTTGAGGACTGAAATTAATCGGGATTATTATATAACACTAATTACGAAACACTCACACGTGCCTCGGATAAGCGGGCGTTTGTGAATGCGGTAATGCACCTTCGGGTTCCATAACATGCGTGGAATTTCTTGTCTAATTGATAACTCGGTTAGCTTCTCAAGAAGGTCTCTGCTGTATGGAGTGAGTACGTAAGTGTATTTATTTTTATTTAGCAGGTTGTTCGACGTTTCCACATCTTCCTGCGCCTTTTTGAGAATTATATTATCTTTTTCTTCCATTTGTCTCTGTCCTTCCAGTCTTCTTCTATTAATCCCTTTTCTCCCATCAGTCCTCTAATCCCTTCCGTCCAGGTAAGTTTAGGTCTACCTCGTTTTCTTCTTCCTGGTGGGCTCCATTTCATAACTTTTTTTGGTAATCTCCCCTCTTCCATTCTCTGAACATGTCCATACCATTTCATTTGTTGAGTCTTTAATATCGTCTAAAAGAGACCTTGTTACATTCATTTTTTGTTTAATAATAATGTTCCTAATTTTGTCCTTTCTGGAAATTCGAGCCGAGCGTGGCCAAAAGTTCATTTCTGTGGAATTCAGTTTTGCTACCGTTTTTGCTTTTAAACACCATGTTTCTGCTGCATATGTAATTGTACTTTTAACTTTTGCATGATAAATATGAGTCTTTGTTTTGAGGGTCACTTCACGGTCCCACAAAATGCTGTTTAGTTTCGTTATAGCTGCTCGTCCTCTATTAATTCTATCATTAATTTGTGGCTCGTGATTTCCATCTTTGGTTATTCTTACCCCCAAATAAGTATATTCA
>Ga0123355_10019038_pt1 | contig 10921 bp, 4 predicted proteins | sample TergutEmb28metaG_3_FD_89872 | JGI IMG/M metagenome (GOLD analysis project Ga0123355, IMG submission 89872) | Embiratermes neotenicus P1 segment gut microbial communities from Petit-Saut dam, French Guiana - Emb289 P1 | ecosystem: Host-associated > Arthropoda: Insects > Digestive system > Gut ...
TAAATCACTGGTACATAACAATATGAAACATAACAAAGGTGGGGTTAATCCCCAGCACAGTAGAGAACAACACGACACTTAGCAGAGCGAGGGTCCCTAAACTGCACAGCAAAGAAACTGAAAGGCATTAAAACCACCTTGTTATTATTACTGCATTTTTTTCAAACCTGGACTCTGTCTTAGTGGCATTTAAACATTACAGACAGTGTACGTATAACGTATATTGAGGCGCGTTCGTGCAACTATTGTTGCAATGGAAAAGCAATAATTATGTATTCTGATTGTGTGTTTGTAGCCTGTGTTACCCAGCGTCAAATGCGCATGAGCCCTGTTTTCATCTGGTGGCCTGCCTTGTTCTAAAATATTTTTCCACATTACTTCATAAACGACACGACTTTCGAAAAAGAGTTATTGATCTCAAAATTTGTGTTTTTATATTCTCTACAAATCTGCCCGGAAAGTTTCTCATTCTAAGAAGAACTGAGCGAGATATGATAAAAAATGTTTATTGGTCTGCATGTAAACTACCCTCTTTTCATGTTAGATTTTAAGGAAAGTTGAATATTCTCTATATATTTTGGAAAAATATTCAAATACCAAATTTTATGAAAATCCTTCGGATTTCAGCCGAGTTATTCCATGCAGACGGACAGACGGACATACAGACACGAAGAAGCTAATAGTCGCTTTACGCAGTTTTGCGAACACGCCTATTAATTCGGTGTCTACCTTGTAGGAAACGCCAAACGTCTGCCAGGTCAGTTGGGTAAACCTTTTTAAGGAAAGAGTGGCTTTTTTTTAGTTATCATACTAAAGATACAAATACTCTGTAGGCGAATTGCGAAGTATTGCTTACTGTTAATGCTCGTGGTACATGCAGCAACCACTATCGACCGAAGGAATAATTAACTACAAAATAATGAGTAAAGATTTTGGACTGTGAATACAATATACTTCTTTATTAAACATGTAATTCCTTATTAAATCTGCTTAAAACTTTACACTGCGAAGGCCTGCCCCAGCCTGTTGTCAAAAAGTTACCACGCCCATCTCAGCAGAACAAGGGCTTATCATTAGCTGTGTTATTTACATACTTCCTGAACTTCCACTCTATCCTAATAAAAACACCTTGCCTAAAATTGTAATTCCAACATAGATGCATAATAAGAAGAAGGGGATATAAGTCATTAAAACTTTGCCAGAACAGTTTTGTAAACCTCGTGGTCTTGTGGAATGTATAATCTTAGGAGGAACGAAAAATAGCTTTAGTTTACACTGTGGATTTAATCCTCTTACGTCAGAATACAGTTCGTAAGATGCTTAGAGCAGTGCTCTTGTTTGGTACTTCAAAAAAATGGTAAAACGTGGTTTACTTTTGGTTTTATGACTATTCATATATTGAGGGGGGAGGAGGTCATCTGTACTGCACAAGGGAAGGTCCGTGAGGTCAAATTACGTTGATTTCGGCGAAATTGTGCAATTTATATTTACTACTGGAAAGAATGTTTCGGAGTTAACATTAATATTTATTGCTAAACCACTGCAACAATGATTGGACGAACGCGCATCAATGTTATATGTACATTGCCTGTCTTGCTTTTTATCGCTTCATTTTAAACAAATCGGCCTCCCTTAAACCAGCCTACATTACCAATTCCAGTCTATCCATAAAATCAGTCTTACAAGTCAGGCCCATACAGAAGTATCATCGATGTCATGGCCTCCTGCATTTACTCTCCAGTTTCTTGTGTTACCTATTTCCATATTCATATGTTTACAGTTTGTTGCCATGGTTACGGATCCAAACTGTAATCCTAACATCGGTCGCAGTTGTAATGATTTATGAAGCACCAATTTGGACGTTTGTACACCCTATTATAGATTGGTTATAAAAATGGTTTGTAGTTGTCAGAGTAATTTATGCTTTGGTGAGAAGAATTATGCAAGAAAATGTAAACTTTAAGGGACTTGATGAGTCGATGTATAGTAATAAAATAGCGGGTATTGCAGTACTTGCAGAATAAAGTTCAAAGTGCATTAAATATTCTTTAAAAGTACGAATTCTCTAACCTTTAAAGACTAATATTAACTTGAATTATATATAAAGATTCAGTCCGTACCGCACAGTAAACACTTCTTATCTCGGTTATTAAAACAAGTCGGTTAATGAAGTATGGAGAAAAAATCGCCCTTTGTTCTCAGACCCTCACAAAACACATAAATACACTGGGTGGGCAGAACGTAGAATTGTTGAATGTTAAACCTGGTGGAGCATATAGTGACCACTGGGCTTTGAAGGGTTAATATACATTACACGATAAATTCAGTTCGTACCCCGTAGCAAACACACTCAGTCTCGGTTATAAAAACCAGTCAGTTAATGCTTTATAGGGAAATAATCTCTGTTTCTTCTCAGATCCACTCAAAAAACAAAAAAAAAACAAAACAAAAAAAAAACAATTTTTGGGCAGAGGGTAGAATTGTTGAATGTTAAACATGGTGCTACATATAGTGACCACTGGGCTTTAAAAGGTAAAGATAGCCATACAATATTATCGTACAAGTACTCTGAAGAACTGAGCTAAGAAGTTCAATGAAGATGTGCCCTCTAAGATAAAAACACTGCGTTTCGTCTTAAGGAAAATTCTGTGTCGAAAAATTCGGTCCTTTAGTCACGATAGTCGAAAGAAATATCAACTGGATTTCATAGGATGGTTCACTCGAACGTCCTCAAGTATCCGATAAAATGGAAGTATTCATACTGTAATGCATATCAAATTTCTCAGTAATTGGATCATCACCTGCGCCCGGGAGGGAAGCCGCGACTTTGTGAGCAGAAGTTTCTCGAGGGATGTCAGTTCGTTGTAAATATACTTACCGTTAATAGAAAATTCCAACCTGCCAATTTTTATTGTGTGTATGGCGTAATGTTGAGTTCAGAAAAGCCTATAGTTACAGATTCCGCCTCCTGCTTCACCTTTAGTAACGGAACTTCGCTTCTTGGAATAACAGGCTATTCTTAAACTTGTGATTTTAGACTTTTATATCCGAGTTGGTTAAAACTAGGTGTAGATAACAGTAAAACAGTCCCATTACAGGTCTGGACAGGCCGAGATGTTTCTCAGGAAGTTAAGGTTCCCAGGTTTCGTGACAACGGCACAGGTTGATGGTGGATTGTCAGCCTTACGCACCGGCCGCCTTTACCCCCAGGAAATATTCCTGGTACTCATTTCTGTTAGAGACTGAGTCGACCCCAGGGCCATAGTGCGATCGAAAGGATTTTATGTCAATAGATAACAGTATAATATTAAAATTAAATGTCAATTATCGTGTGAAAGAAAGAATTGAATGAACCTGGTTTATTTTAGGGTCCATTGGTAGGGCTGTGAACTGGGTAATGATAATTTTTGTCCCCCTGGTAAGGATGGAATTCTTTGTAAACATTAAATGCACAAAACGACGCCAATATGATTTAATGGTTTGAAGAGAGGAATTTTTAAAATAATATTTACAAATTCGATTTCTACTTTAAAGAAACGGGCTTCTTCTGCAACGGACCAATAAATCAGTGGTTGTTTGGGGAAATAATTGCTGCTTATATGTGAAAATCTTTAAAAGAACTTACATGCAAGGTATCGGAAAAACGCAGATATCCGTATCCTTAGGACAGACGGTAACAATATGCTTTCAGAAACCCAATGCCAGTGTAGGGGAAGGGGTCCGGCCGGACAGCTGCCCGAAAAGTTAACCTACAGGGAGGTGCTAAGACCTAACTGGAATAATCGGGTATATGGCGCTAGTAAACACAGTTTTCCACACTGTAAAGAATTTCTCTGAAAATTAACCGAAATTTCGGCATGCGCCCGCAAAGATGTCTGCCAATCTTGTCCTAGGCCGGATAAGTTTCAATAATCTCGGTTTTGATGGGCGCAAAATTATTAGCTCGCCTGGAGCACCAAATTATTGACTTGCACGGTGCGCCCACGTGGCTGGGTCGACCCTGAAAGGACCAGATAGTTTTTGAAATAATACGCTAATAAGTGCCTCTTTTGCACACTGTGTGATCAACCTTTTTAATGCACTTGTCTCGTGAGTGAGTGATTAGTTGATGATCTTTACGCCAGATGGCAATCTTGTTAATGAAGCACTGAATAGTTTCCTGTGCTTCTGTCGGTATTGCAGTGTTCGTGATTTCGTGGGACTTACAAGTTGCTCTGATATTTTATACACGAATGGATCAGTTGAAGGGGGATCTGTGGAAGTAACAACTACAGATGCTGTGGAATAAAGCGTGAATATTGTGTTATGCCTGTCATCATATGACGGGGGTCCTTTTTTTTAGTGGTAATATGGAACTTTTTTTGTAGGAAGAATCAATTCAGGTTAATTACTGTCGACCTTGTCTGCTTGACAGGTTTTGGAACCATTTCCATCTTCATTGACTGTGTTGCTGTTCTGCATGCTACTGTTATATTGACATGCATAAGAGATGGACATTAAAACTTTGTAATTTATATTCAGAAAATCATTGTAATTCCCCTGAATTATTAAAGTCGGTTGACATGACTGTACCGCAAAACACTGTAAGCAACACACGACTGTGTTTTGGTAGATACTGATATGGGCTGCATGTAGTCTGTAGTCTGAAATTAAGCACAGTACTGTGAGCTAAAACAACTGGAAAATTATTGTAAAAAAGATTCAGACGCAGACTACCGAGTGTTTAGTTGATAAGTAAACTCCGTTAACGCAACCTTATTTTCGGTAATTTTTACAGCAACTTGTTTCGACCCTAGAGGGTCATCACTGGCTAAATTTTTAACGAATGCAATTTTATAACTTTTTAAAGTGTTTTATTAAGTATTAGCCTGATGATGACGCTTTAGGATCGAAACTTTTTACTGTAGAAATTACCAACAATAACATTTGTGTTCAAAGGCTTTTACTTATTAACTAATTAAACGAAAACTCACCGGATGTCCGACTGTAAAAAAACTACCGGATGTTTTTTGTACTGTATACGGAAACACAATAAAGTACTTAGAATGGGAAGGGAGTCGATACGACCCCGTAAAATGTGTGTGGATTTATACCACACATGTTTACATCTCAGAAGGCTATATAGTTACCTCCGAGAGAACCTCAAATATCTCCCTCAATATTCAGCAATTTCTTTATAATATTGTGGCGCAAATGTTTGTTGACTGGAAAAAATAATTTATTTGTAGTTTACTGACGTGATACTAACATTTACTGACTATTTGAAGTGTTTAAATTGTCGTCCTTGCAAATTGACATATTGGCTTTGCCTGCGTCCATGAAGCTTTGGCAAATAAGAAGACAACGAGGAAGTTATGGTATGTCTGTCTCTCAATAACAAATGTCAAGTGAATTTTCGCCACCCTGTATTCGTTGAAGAATTACGATTTGGTTTCAGCCCGCACTACAGTACCGAGCAGTTTACATGCACACTTGCGCGCGCATCTGAACGCAATTCATTCTTAACAAAACATTTAATCGAAGCGAGAATTTGTTTTTAAAAAGAAAGAGGAAAACGTAAAACCAATTCCGTGTCCAATACACTTTTTTTAATAATATAAATTTTCTGATATCATTAAACTTTTAAAGCATAGTTCTGTCTCGCTCTCTCTCTCTCTCTCTCTATATATATATATATATATATATATATATACCACCAGATTTAAAATTAAATAGGTAAGGCAATTTACGTATAACATAATACTGAGGCGCGTTCTTGCAACCACTGTTGCAGTGGAAAAGCAATAATTATTACATATTGTGTGTGTTTGTAGACTTAGTTATCCATCATGCAATTAGCATGTGCCGTGTTGTCATTTACGTCCTGTCCGTCGTCACAATATTTTCCACATTATCCCATAAACGGCATGATTTAAAAAAAAAAGTTATTGAACACACAATATTTGTTTTGGTTTTCTCTACAAATTTTGTCTGAAACATTTCTTATTCTAATAAGAAATGAGCGAGTTATGATCAGAAATATGTATTGGCCTGTACGTAAAGTACCCTTTATTCTTGTCAGATTTTAATGAAACTTGAATTTTCTCGACAGATTTTCCAAACAATTCTCAAATATCAAATTCCATAAAACTCCGTCCAGTGGGAGCCGATTAGTTCTATGAGGACGGACGGAAGGACAAACTGAAAGACGGACATGACGACGCTATTAGTAGTTTTTCGCAATTTTGCGAACGCGCCTAAAAGTTACACATTTGTCCGCACAGCGCACTTATGCTCTTTGTATGATTCTTTCAACGAACAGCGATTATTTCAATTGATTGTTTTTTATAACCGAGAGGGAGTGTTTACTACTCGGTACGAGATGAATATTTAGATATGTTTCAAGGTTTTCTTAGCTTTTCAAGGGTTAAATTAAAGTGATTTAATGTTTTCTAGACGCAATAACAATGCCAGTGCGCTATCATTGTTACAATGGACTTAGTTCTTACAATTCATAATTTGCCTATTTGTCGAGTACAATTTTTTTTTTCGCGTTTGACGGGAATAGAGATTGGGACATTTTCGATAGATGTAATCTGTGAAGTACCTCCTTTGTAACAACAGGTTGAATTAGAATTGTTTGCTTAATTTAATTTCACTTCGAAATGATACGTGTAAAGAAATCGGTATTACTGATCCCTGTGTCGTGATACTATAAATTAAGTACACGCTCGTAATTGTCTTTACGCAGACGAGACGTTGGTGGAAGACATGACGACTTAACGCGGAATTCATCTGGGGATTTTGGAGATGCGATGACGTCAGAATTATGTTGTTTGTAGTTTGTAGTTTGTTTGAGGCGTCTCCTAAGAGGTTGTCGTGAGTTGTTGATGAATGTCGAGGACTGTTATGAGGGGAGAGGAAGTTGGAGAAATAATAGCCATTAGAGAACCATATAAACCACCGCGTTTTGTGGTCGTGTTGCATCGGAGAAATATTTGTATAGACACATTGCAAGCTCTTTGGAGTTAGACTATTGAGTATTTGCGTTTAGAATTCTCAGGGAACTGGAAAAACACTGAATAACCGCGAGCTGCTTGATCTGTATTGCTCAAATTTTTATTGGGGTTATCAAATTGGAAAATAAATGGGTGGATTTTGTAGCAAGAGGACGTTATGTTAAGCTGAATTTGTCATTGTCACGGTTTTGAATACATATTGGAAGAACGGAGGTATAGCTCCACTTATTCTGAACCTCGGCTCTAAGCGAGGATGAGTGGTCATCTTCACGCCCCGGCCGCTTTACCGCCCAAGGAAGTCCCCGGTACCCATTGACTAGGAGGCTGTCTCGGCCTCGGAGCCGGCCGGTCTGGTCGCCGTTGCTCTCCAATGTCTTTGACCTTCAGCCCGGAGCCTGTTTACTGTACCATCTGAGCTATCCAGGCCTACGAAAGGACTTTGTACCAAAGAAATATATATATATGGCCTACAGATTATGCTGAAAATTGTTGTGATCAAGTATTATATTTTGGTATTTACTTAACGGTCACAATTGTCACTTAAAGGCATTATTTAAAAAAAAAAATTATTTGTCTTGAGTATCAGGATTACGTCATAAAACTTTGAGGTCGATAGGCAGTAAGCCTACATAAATTATACTTTTTATCGTTAATTGAGTATCAGTAGTCTGCTTCGTGTCTGGTCCGCCTTAACCCCATGAAAATGTTTTCCGTTACTCATTACATAGGAGACTATAAACCTGGGCCGAAGTGGAGACGATGCTGAAGAGAAAAGTCACCGAGTTCCTGACGGGAATTTAACACAGTTACTTCAGATCATTGGCACGTGTTTCAGATTGTCCTGGAAAAAATTATCTCGAAAGTAACTGTGTGTTTAATTATTGCATGAATTATAAGACGTTTAAATCACATTGGTAACTATAGGTACCACCTTCTATACCATTAGAACTCTTGCTCTGTGCCTATACAATGCATTAATATTTTGTGCGTGTTTCACAATAAACACATCTTACTGTGTGTGTGTGTGTGTGTGTGTGTGTGTCTCAAAATAAACACGTCTAATTTTGTGTGCGTGTCTCAAAATAAACACTTCTTATTTTGTGTGTGTCTTACAATAAATACGTCTTATTTTGTGTGTCTCACAATAAACACGTCTTGTTTTGTGCGTGTCTCCCAAAATACTCCTTGTTTTGTGTGTGTGTGTGTCTCACAAACACGTCTTATTTTGTGTGTGTCTCACAATAAGAACGTCCTATTTTGTGTAACTCACAATCAGCACGTCTTATTTTGTGTCTCACAATAAACACTTCTTATTTTGTGCATGTTTCACAATAAATACTTCTTATTTTGTGTGTGTCACTATAAACACGTCTTATTTTTTGTATTTCACAATAAACACGCCTTATTTTGTGTGTCTCACAATAAACGTGTCTTTTCTGTGTGTCTCACACTAAACACGTCTTATTTTCCGAAACGTTATTCCCAACAGCTGCTTGTAATTGAGACGTAATATTTTGTGTGGAGTAGGAAATGAATTCTGACTTCAAAGGATTGAGTGAATTGTAATTTAGTGATGAAATAAACGCAAAATTATCATGTATAAGCTATGATGGCGTATGAAGGGATCTAAGCAAAACTCCACTCATTGGTAACTTGTGCAATAGTTCAAAAGAAACGGCGAGCTTCACGTCACTGCCGCTTTATCTCAGGGAAAAGGACCTGCGATATCACTGAATAAGGGGCTGTTCCGGGAATCGAACCCGATTCATCGGTCGTCCAGCCTATAATCTAAGCACTATGCCAACTGAGTGACCCAGTCTCTTTGTAACTCAAGACTAAAAAAAGCAATATTTGAAGTTCGCTCAGCGGTTTTGCTGAATCTTCAATTCTTGTGGAATGTGACACCGTGTTGCCTGGTAAAGATGATCTTATTGCTTTAATCTTCAGAGTCACTCAGTCCGAGCAAAGTCTTCCTTCGACTCTTATTGAACTTACAGACACTGAGGTACTAATATCTCCCGAAACGTCGCCGACCCGACAAAATATCCCAGAATACCGGAGATACACAGGAGTGAATGGGATGGTGTTTCCGAAGGAAAGCCATTGAAGTGTTTCTAAACGACAGTCACATACCACAAAATTCAATAGACGCTGTTCTGAAACCTCATACATCACACCCCAGAAGCCTCTGTTCTTCGTTGTGAGGAAAAATAATTGTGTGCTTTAAGAATGTTGGCATGGAAGTGTCGGCCATGACGGTTGGCCATTAAAGTCTTTTAAGTCCGTCTAAACACAACACAGAGGCTGAGAATGGCGTCTGTGCTGCCTCTCTGTGTCTTTAAGGGAATGCTTATTTTTCTTCACTCAACTCTCTCCACATAATATATAAAGTACATGATATGTGTAGTGCATAAAATATATATATTATGGATATAATTTAATAGTTAAAATCGCAAGTTTCCAGAAAAATCTCAATAAACTTTACTTTATGTCCTGGGGGCATCTGCTTCATATCGAAAACAAACAGAACAAAACATGAATCATATAAGAAAGTTCACCTTGCGCAAACATTCGGACAAGTTAGATGAGTTTTCTTCATCTGGACTGATCAGGTTTGATTTGAGATAAGTGAAAACTAAGTTTATTCACCATGAAGGGCCAGTCATGGAGTAGAAGTATAGCTCCACTCTTTCTTTAGCCTGGGCTCTTGATGTGGGTGGGTGGTAAACGCCAAGCCCTGGCCAATTTACCCCCGGGAAAGACCCGGTACCCATTGTATAGGAGGCTGGGTGGGCCCCAGGGCCGGTATGAGCGGGTGCGTAAAATCTCTCCCCCACCGGAATTAGAGTCCCAGACTGTGTGATTTAGGCTGGGACTTCGCGGACATTTCAGTAAAAGTGTCTGTCGAATTTCGGGCCCAAATAACGCCGAAAATTTCTTGAATGCTGAACAATTCCCAGATGTTTGTTCTTTTAACCTTTATGTTTTAAGGACGTCGTCATTTGTGGAGCTTGTGCTACTATAGCGTCAGCGATAGAACAATGAATATGCGAATGGCGAAATGGTGGAATGATATTGACAGCGAAATATTGAAGAACTCGGAGAAGACGTTTCCCATTGACACTTTTTTCATCTCAAGTCCCACATGGACTGTCGTGAGATCGAACCTGAGTCTCCGAGGTTGAAGGAAGGCGATTTACGCCTGAGATACGGCAGGGCCCGAGGTATGTTTAATAAACCCATCAGGCCACGTAAAATGTGACTTCGTAGCGTTCTTACGTGTATAGTAAGGAGGGACGTTCGCTTCATGCCACACCATATATTCCCCTATGCCTTACGCCTGTAACCTTATTCCAGGTTGAGGTACTAATCGCGGAAGAACTTGACTCCGGTTGACGTTTTTACAACGTTCTGAATAATAGGTCAGAGTTTACAGGTAAACTTTTATTTTCGTATTATTTTCTGCTGCAGAATCCACATCCTCAATTGCTTAGTGAGAAGAGCACAAGCGTTATTCGCAATTTTATATCGCCAGCAACGAAATACGACACGGAAATCTAAAGATGTGTGCCGTAGGTCATGTTTGACTGGTCTCAAAAGAAAGGTGCATTTTTATTCATGTGTGTCCGTGTCCTGGGGTGAGTCGGGGTAAACGGAGACAAAGTTGTGCATCATTCAATCATAAGATCGTGACAGTGAACATTTTTTACGCTTAATTTAATTCTCAAGGAAATGAAATCAAATTCTGTTTATTCTTAATCTGTGTTTTTTACAATGTTTTGATATTTTGCTCTGAAAGTAAACTGTTTTAAAACGTTTAAAAATTCTCCTCTCCCCCCCCCCCCCCCCCCCCCCTTACAATTATACTTTTTTTTTTTTTTTTTATTATAATCTTTGTTAAATAAAAAAAAAATAAAAAAATA
>Ga0123355_10019039_pt1 | contig 10921 bp, 8 predicted proteins | sample TergutEmb28metaG_3_FD_89872 | JGI IMG/M metagenome (GOLD analysis project Ga0123355, IMG submission 89872) | Embiratermes neotenicus P1 segment gut microbial communities from Petit-Saut dam, French Guiana - Emb289 P1 | ecosystem: Host-associated > Arthropoda: Insects > Digestive system > Gut ...
AATAGCGATTAAATTTAATGGATATTTTAAAATTGTATTGAAAATTAATAATGGCCGAAACTATCGGCCGAAACATGTCGTGTATGTGAGGAATAAATGAATGAGCATTTATGGTGTTGTGTTGGTCGAATAACTATAGAAGACCTTAATTATAGATTGAAATGTTGTCTGTTATACCCCGTCGTTATAATTTACGAATAAGTAAGATAATAATGAAGGCGACTCTTGATAAATTCGACATCATATTTTATGTTCAGATCCTACACTTTTATCTAACACAAACACAAGAAACTAACGTTTCTTAGGCCAGTCTCGTACTAAACACTGTAAGTACTGTTTCCACGTCGCACCATAAAATCCATATAGCTAATTCCTTCTCCTCCTCCCCTTTCTTTAGCACTGCAGCCCTTTACTTTTGCCCTTAGCTTCCCTAACAACAGATGCCCATTCCGTTCTGTCAAAAGCGCTTGTTCTCCATTTTTCCCTCAAGCCCGATTCTACATTACTCATTCAATTTAATCAGACCAACCTTTCTTCAATCTCCTCCTCATTTCCCTTCCAGCATTTCTTTAATTCTCTTTCATCTTCCATTCTTAAAACTCGCCCAGACCGTTGTAATATCTGCGTACATTAATTGCAATTGCAATATTCGGAGATTTAAATTGATTACAAATTTCTGTAATCATTTTTATTCGCCAGTAATCACTGGCATATCTTGGCCCTCATATTTTTCTCAATACTTTCCTTTCCCACGTCACTAAGTTCCTTTCCATTTAACCAATATATTAGTTAATATCAAGATGCTCTGGAATATATCACCCTGTTCTTGATAGACAAATACCAAAGTTTCGAGGAAAGTTCTTTCTTCACAATCAAGCAGAAGAGTACTACCAGTCGACAAACGACTTTGTGCAACCGAAGAATAAAATGCAAGATTAATACATAATGAGAATCAAAGACGGATTACAGTTTGTGGATGCGGTTGGTTTTTAACCCCTGTTACTTAAGTTGATTGGTTCCGTTCATTATACGAAAAAAAAATTTGTAACAACATAAAAAACACGAAAATCAGTAGCATTTAACAAAGAAGTATTACGAATACTGAATGGTAAATGACAGAAAATGATGGTCTCTGTAGGAAACAGTACTTATACTTGCTAGGGACACAAAAAATAACTGCATCGTCTGGGGTGGAACGATCGAAAAATGTTGATCTTCGAAGCCATGCTTCAAACTAAACACTGTAGAGAGTGGACGTAACTCTGAATTGGAAATCAGAAACGTGACATTGAAAACGCAACGCAAAAAATTATATATAAAAAAAAAAAACGAGGACCCGAGGTATGTTTACTCATAAGCAGCAAATTGGATTATTTTAGGTCCTAAATATAAAATATGTAGCCTAGGTGCAGCGAAAAAATGTTATTTTGGCTTAGTGACGCATTTAGTTAAAAATTGTTGTCACGTAAAGTTCAATGCCGCATTTACTTACTTACTTACTTACTCCATGGTGCAGAGTCCTTCTTGAGAAGCTAACTGGTTTGCAGCTAGTCATGAAATTCTCCGCATTTCACGGAACCCGAAGGTTCATTACCACACTCACAAGCGTCCGCCACCTGTCTCTATCCTGGGCCAGCCCACTCCAGTCCATATACCCACATCCCACCTCCTGGAGATCCAGCCTAATATTATCCATCCATCTACGCCTAGATCTCCCCAGTGGTCTCTTTCCCTCCGGTTTTCCCACCAAGACCCCATAAACCCCCCTCTCCTCACCCATACGCGCCACATGCCCAGCCCATCTCATTCTTCTAGATTTTATCACCCGCACAATATTGGGTGAGGAGTACAGATCATTTAGCTCTTCGTTATGCAATCTCCTCCATTCCCCCGTTCCCTCCGCATTTATAAATCATTAATTAGACCATGCTTACACATGGCTCCGAGACTTCGGCTGTGGGTAAACAAGGTGAGTATCTTCTCAGATTCCTTTAAAGAAAAGTTCTATGGAAAATATTGGTCCGGTACTTGAGAATGGATGTTGGAGCAGGCGCACAAACTCAGAAATGTGTAAGCTTTATGACGAGTATGATATTGTGAAGTTTATTAAGGCTGGTAGAGTGAAGATGGACTGGACATGCGATGAAGATGGAAGAAAGTAATCCTGCAAAGAAAGTCCTTTTTACCAAACCAGGGGGAAATTGAGATAGAAGGAAAGGCAAACCAAAGGTGAGCTGGTGCGACGACTTACATGACGACGCACAGGATGGTGCAGAAATTGGAGAATTAATAAGCAGTGAAGAGAGGAGTGGCGGAAGTCACTGAGGAGGTCACGTCGCCACCCAGGGATGTTGTAACAGTGGAAGAAGAAATGTTATATAATATGACAGAAAATACGATTTGATTAAATTGTATAGGATTTGGCGATGGTACGGTACATTCAGGAATCCTCAGCTTCTGCACTATTTCCATCGTCCAGTATTCCATTGTGATAAAACAGCAATCAACGCAGCCTGCTGGGAAGTGGAACTTGGCGGCCCTCGGTCAAGAAGGTAGGAAGACACTTGAGTTGAGCAGTTAGACTTCGATCACGTACAGGTGTTTAGTTATGAAAACGGTATTTTGTTTCCAGTGTATTATTATTATTATTATTATTATTATTATTATTATAAGTCGTTCTGTCGCAATGAAATGACGAAAAACATTTCAGACATTTCTGAGAAATGTACCACCCCCATTGAGCACTGCACTGCCTCCCTAGGGTGGCTAATCTTTCCTAGACTCAGTTTTCCTTAGAAGAGGTTCTACCGGTACAGAGTTCGAACAAGCCCCCTCTGGATCCGTCTTTAATCTACAAAGAAGCTGCCACCATAGATTTACGTCTGTAGGGCAAAAATCGACTATTGCTACCCAATACGTGTCTTATGTTCCTTACCTGGCGGGAAAAATGTGCTTTTTGCAATATGAACGTATAATCTTCCTTCCTTGGGTAAGGGGTTCAAGAACGCAAGAGATGTGGTACAGTCAGTTTTCTGGGAAAAAGAAATAGTTTACAATATAAACAAATTTAAAAAAAAAGGTTTACACTTACCAAATTTAGGTTGTCATGTAAAAATTCAAATTACATACTCGACCTCTTTCTTTAAAATTTATGCAATACTGTATTTCTTTTCCAGTTTAGAATTTTGATTTAAGTCACGGAAATAATATTCCAAAGTGCTCCGTTCCAATGAATTATTTCCTAGATCAAACAAAACTTCACTCAGCTCACTCACCTTGTATGCATAGCCATACACACACACACACTTTCCAGCATCACAGTAAAAATCTTGACAGCAGGAGCTCTAAAATTGCATCACACAATGTTCTAGAACTTCAAAGAGGACGTTTGCCTCACGGCACTCCATCATATAGAATAGTTGTCTAAGTATGGAATGTCGTATTTGGCATTCTTTACAGTGCGGTGAATGACAGCCAGTAGCCACAACGCTCAATGTGCACCTCCACTGTTTGAACGAAGAAAATTAAAATACAAAACTGTCAAACAAATCCTACACCCCTAAATTCCATCCTTCACTCATTACACCTGGACGTACTGCCCCTCCATTTCCTACGTAAGCCGCCTTTCATTGGCCCCCATCACATCTACTAGAAAAATGGAGACAGTATATTGCTCCTAAACTCGGGAAGCATCTTCTTTAAAATATGCGGTCAAAGTACGCAACAATTAACGAGAAATTACACACAAAACGTCTTGGAAAACATAAATCTTATTTAATATTACTGCATCAAGCTGCAATTTAATTACAGAATTTCTAATGACATGTGCAGACGTCCGTAGACAACTACAGCATATTTTCAGTCTGACTTTGAAGACGGTGAGAAGAGATTCGATACGGTAACTTACATATGGCAAATTCCATTCAGCGATTAAACAGTACAAATTTTATAAACCTAATTATTGTTGTATTCAACTCGGAAAAAAACACGCATGGCAGCGAACACTGATTCGTAGCGCGTTATTAACAAATATAAAGGAAATTAAATATACTACCAGCATCACCCTGAAACAAGCAAAAGCATAAAGAGGACAGAAATGAATCTGATAACTTGTCCCAACACTGTCCTTCACAATCCACGAAAATTAGCCAGGCAGGACTAACGTATATTACTATTTAGTTTTGTAATAAGTGTCAGGGTAATTTGCTCGTCCTGGAAAATGTAATAAGATTTTAGCGCAGCAATGAATATATACAGTAATATTTCAGTACAGCTTGATTAAGTCTATGAACTTAAAATAAGACTATCTCCGGCATATATCGTAGTGAACATTCGACTTCAATACGTACTAGAGAAATGCTGATCGGCTGAGCGACTGCTAGTCTCTTAAGGGGGAATATTAAAGACATTTGTATTGACAGTCTCTAACTGACATTAGTTTCATCATTATGTGCTAATCGGAGCAAGAAACCGTGTCACTCTCCATCTGGGAGACATTTTATAGTGTAGATATCTTGCTAAAATGTAATCACTTCCGGCTTACTTAAGGCACTTCTTATGGTTCTCTAAAAGTAAGTCACCTCTCTCCAGTTAACTGGGTGTAAGGTCTGGTAAGACAATAAGCTCTGCATAAACTTAACATAACGCTTCAAAGAGCCAAAACATAACTCACCAGTACCAAACCACAGCCGACCTCTATTATAACGTTATGAACGGGACTGAATATTTTGACTCGTAATAAACGAGTGTTATTATAACCTAGGAGTATAATGTTATGGTTAGTATGAGGAATTAAATGGTACCTCAGAATATCTAACGTTATAGACGAGGTGTGGCGTAAAGCGATGTCGTTATATCCGGGTTTGACTGAATTTCCAAGCAGCACAGTTCCGTTTACAAAGCTATATCATTCATGCGAATTGAGAGTTTTCAGCAGCGGTTATATAGGATATATTTTTGCCTCAATGGATTAGTGAATCCGGCCGCCTCGATACAATATTAAGTCTTCACCTTCAAGAGTAGATAGGTCCCATTTTCTTCTATAACCTAGCGACATTTGAAGATTAGGACAATATGCTTGTTTCGAAACTCCGGGATCCGATTACCCATTGACGCAGCGTAATAACCCAGAAGAACTTAATCCTGATGGTCATTCCTATATTAATTACAGTGGCCGCCTTTGACAGAAAACGTACGTTCTTCATCGTTTTCAGAACAACGGGTCACTGGGTCAGTTTCTTTTAAATATAACTTTAAAACAAGACACGTTTTCATTTACTAAACAAACTGTTCACCAAACAGGTTTATATGAAAGCCGAAATGTTTTTTGGTTTTGCGTGGAAAGGCAATGCTTTTATTTCGGCTTGCATCCACGCAACAGCTTGGTTGAGAATTATAAATTTCAGCTTACAGGTTTCAGTAAATTGTAGCCACAAAAAAGCAGTTCAAAGTTCATTTAACCCTTTAAAGACAAATGTCAGATCGCTTTATTTAAAGGCCCAGTCCGTACCGCGCTGTAAACACTTCGTCGCGGTTATAAAAACCAATCAGTTTATGTTGTAAGTGGCACAAGTCGCTGTTTGTTCTCAGATAAACACAAAACACATAAATACAGCGTCGACAGAGCGTACAGTTGTTGAATGTTAAACTGTTGGTGTATCACGTAACCAATAGGCTTGAAAATGTTAAATAATGTCTGTTAGTAGTATGGCGTATAAGGGCCTTGAAAATGTCGGCGAGGGTATGGAATAGTTACTGGGTCTTGCATGCGAAGGTAGGAAAGATCTTCCAATGTCAGCATTACTGCCAAATCCTGTAATATTAACATATGTATTACCGTCAGTCACGATAAATTTTATAAGTTTCATCACTGAATGCGACGTGTTCGGTCCTTTGGACCATTAACGGACATTAACATGTCCGATTTTAAAAACACAAATAAAAAAAGCTTGTAGATATTTTTAAATTTCCGAGGTCTCACATACATTTTTTACTTTTGTTTTTAAAATCACGTATTTTAATGCCTTAGGATGGTCCACTGGACCGAAACATGTAGCAGTGACTGACGAAGCTCATCAAATTTGTTGTGGTTGGCGGTAATATTCTTGACATTATTGATATATTACACCACAACGGGATGAATTCCTCCAAAATTTTTAAAAATCCTGTAAGGTGGCACAACAGGAAAAACACTTTCATTATGTTAGTACGTATTAGAGTGCGGCTGTTACACTGATGATGATGATGATGATGATGATGGTGCCCTACTATGCTCTGGTTATGGTTTCAAAGAACACAAGTCCCTTTTATGTGTCGAACAACAGCCGTTCTCGTATTCCGGAATTTTATGTGCAATATCCGGGTGTAATTTTTTCGAAAGAGCCGAATGAAAATATTTGAGATTATTAGGCTCTATTAATGACACGCACCTGAATATGGCACAATTCTGCAGAAAATTTATACGAGTATTATGATTAGTAACTTGAAGGCACATTTTTCACTGACTTCATCTTTTCGGTCGGAATGTGGCCCTAAAGTAGGCTCAGTTTCGAACAGAAATGAGTTCCAGTTGTACCTCCTGTGGGGGTAAAGGCGGTTGGTGCGGAGGGCTGACAACCTTGTCGCCTTCACTTGTCAAATGTCTAGAAATTCTTGAAGCTTCAACCTCCTGCAGTTCTAAGGGCCTGTTCAGGCCTGTAATGAGATAGCTTTAATTTCAGCGCTAAATTCAGATATTTTCAATTAATTTAAAATGTATTAGGAGGAAAAATAATTATGAATGCTTACGTATTAGACACCCTTTCGCAGCTGTTAGAAGATTTAGCAAGTCATCAAGCTCCTCCAGTATGGCTACTGTCTCTAATTAAGAAAGGAAGTCTTAAATACGAAGGAAAATAATTGCATTTACTTGTAATTTAGTATCCCATTCTAACGGCGAGGAATTAATAATAAGTGTAGTAATGAACTTAAAGATGGCGAGAAATGTAAATTAACGTGACGTGAGGTGTGTGTCTGTTTGCCTCCTGGTCATCGGATGTCCGATTTATTTTCCTGTAATGTACAGTGTAGGTTTGTCATTTTAAACTTACACAGATTTGTGAGGCGTGTACATTATTAGTGCAGAAAACAGCTAGACAAAGACGTATTGTTCATCAAACACGAGATAAATATTTCGTAAAATTACATAGTTGTTGAAAGACTCTTACGTTAACACCACTTGTTGATGTGCTTGATTGTTTCGCAGTGACATGCAAGGCAAAAAACTTAAATTTACGACACAAAACCAGTTCCCAGTACGTCACACCCAACACCCTTACTGTGTAATTACTGGTTCTAGATATCTAGCAACACTGTAGTTGTTGTTTTTGTTGTTGTTGTTCGCTTATTTTATTTCATTTTTGTAACGAACTGGGGCATGCGGTGACGCAGCTGGTTGAGGCACTGCGCCACAAGTCGGAAGGTCGCAGATTCGATTCCCGATGGTGTCAATGCAATTTTTTATTGATATAATCCTTCCGGCCGCACTATAGCCCTGGAATCGACTCAGCCTATAACAGACATGAGTACCAGGAATACTTCCTGGGGGTAAAGGAGGCCGGTGCGTAGGGGTGACCAACCTTACCACCTTCATGTGTCGAATGTCTTGAAATCTGGGAGCCTCAAACTCCTGGAACCCTTAGGGCCTGTCCAGGTTTGTAATGGGATTGCTTTACCTTTGTAACGAACCGGAATGGAGAATCTGAATCTTAATGTTATTCATATTCGTATAGTAATAAGTAATTCACACACTAAAACCAACAAATGCACTAATATTAAAATTACATGTTTTGCACACAATCTGCCATAACTCCGACATTTCCCGATATGTCCAGTAACTCCTTGAGGAAGAGCATTAAAGAATATATACAAACATGTAATTTGTGGTTATTTATTACTGCAACTGAAATGTCTAGATCTATTACTATACATCCTTTCGGCACATAACAGTAGGCAGCCATATTGTCCCTCCCGCCTCAGAATATCGTGGGCCCACCGTATTGTCATTACCGACTGAAATAATTTCAAGTTCTTTCTTTGGGGCGTCCGCCAGTAGCGTAACATTCACACAGACATTGAGGCAGTGAGCATGGTGATCTAAAAAGTCTAGTTTTCCTATGAGGGAAGATAACGAGGCCTAAAAACTTAATAGATGGGTGCATGCTGACACCAACGCGATTAGAAGAATTTAAAAGTGTAACGTAACGTAGCGGAGTCCCCCTGGAGAAGCCAGTAGATGCTCAGATAGTCCATAAATTTCAATAATTCCATATTCAAAAGGTCCCACTAATGAACCCTATCGTGAGCCAAAGGAATTTTGCCGCATCTTCATGTCCTCTCTCTTCAACTTTTGAATAATCATTTCCTGACAAGTCTAGGTCTAACACGTTACAGGTTTTCAACTAAAGAGACGCGACCACTTCTAAACACAATTTAGAAAGGCAAAACAAGTTTAAATGCGGACCTAACTACAGCAGACTTTTTTAAAATCAGATTCTTAGGGTTTCACTGTCTGTCTATGTATTGGCTGTCCCATTTGCGAATTCATATGGGACGTTTTGGACAGTTTTTCAATTGCTATAATCAGGGAATACACCTGGTTGTAATTTTCGAAGGCAACGGCAGCATTTAAGTCATATAAAATAACTGATTCGTCCAATAGTCACGCATTTCTCTAATAACACAGAGACGGAAATATTGTGAAACTAGGCTAATAACTAGAGTACCAACCATACCATATTGAAATATTCATTGTAACACGATCCCGCTAATTTTTCGGTATTCGTTTCAGTTAAACAGGACGTGATCACACGCCAATACAATTTAAAACATTGAAATAAAACAGTGACGTTTTCTTATTTTCGGACGAAGGTTAAATGACGCGGTCATTATGTCATATACATTAATATGGTACGTTTTAGACATCTTTTCTATTACACCAACTAAACTCACACATGTTTTATCTATTACATATCTATACCACGTTCCTCCTATATGTTTCGGTGTGTCTCACGCCATTTTCAGGAAGAAATTACATGTTGCTGACTCAAAATCATCTGCTTTTACACAACCATTACCTATCTCTGATAAAGTGTTTACGTCACAAAATATAAAAGACACAACTTCGTTTAGTTTACAGTAATTTTTACAACAGTTAAAATCATATGTGTTGCCTACTATGTTGTATGTTACAAGCTTAAAAGTCTACGATTAAAATCCTCCATTTATGTTGTTTACGCACATGTGTGATTCTGACTGGCTGTCGCTGTCGTAGATTTTACAAAGTTATGACAATATATGTTCAATGTGCTTCAAATATACTTGGGTCCACTGGGTGTGAAGTTCTTAAGAAGACCCGTGTCCTGCTTTTGTTGTGGTCCTGTGTCGTGGCTGGTTGAGGAGTTGAGTAAGGAACACGAGAGTTCTCCCCGAAGATAGTGTGAGACACGCCGAAACATGTAGGAGGAACATGGTAGAGATTTGTAATAAATAAAAAGTGTACATTCAATTGATATAATTGAAAAGACGTCTAATATAAGAAAACACACGGGATGGAACACTTCAAAACGATACGTTTTGTTTGCGACTTCATGATCTGCTGAACTACCGAACGGATCTTTTCAAAATAAACATTTTTAGAAAGTTTATGATTCGATTCTTATGGCAGTCCTCTGTGTTTTAATTAATTCCTTCTCAAAAAAAATTTAACAAAAAAATCTAAAGTTCAAAATTGGCAGTGCTGCCTCAAGCGGGGAACGGGAAACTTTCGTGTACTTCCCTTCGTCTCCTCTTGAGGTAGGAATGTCGATTTCAGCGTTTTGTTTCTTATTGAAACGCGGTGGGAAGTCATCGTTTCTTATTTATACATTACTTCTGGTCCGTTAATTTCAGCAAGACATTGTCCAGCAACAAGCATTAAAAAGTGCAATTGTTAATATTTATTAAGTTTAAATTGCTGTAATTTGTGTTCGTTAAATATTTTACTATCCCTAAGTGGGAACAGCTAGTTTTATTGCCACTGTCATAAAAATATAAATCTCCAACATACGTGAATAAACCAGCCATTTAATTTTCTATGTATGCACGATGTTCCAACTCACTATTGAAGTATTCTATGGGGGCTATAAATTAAACTGGATACTACAGGTTTCCTAGACATGCTGTTTGTCAAAGTATCTATATTTGTTGTCATTTAGTGAGATCTGAGACCCTCACGGTTGTGGTTACGAAGGGTCCATACTGCTAGGACATGAAGCCATATCGTTATGTCGATGGATTATCAAAGTTTCAGGGTAACATGCCGAATCCATCTGCAGGGAGAAGAAACACAGGCAGCACCTTCCTCCCAACAGTTGATATATGTCCAACCAATTACACGGCGCCACATACCGAAGTACATTACTCCATTAAACCTAATTTTATGCGTATTTTCCTCTGAAAAATTGTCTTACTGGCCTAACGTCTTTCGTAAACTGTTCTACATTTTGTATTTTATACATGAAAAGTACGTTTTATTTCAAGGATTATAAAAGATCGATAATAAAAAATAATTACGCATATATATTTGTTTTATTTAACAATTATGAAACAGGTAATTCAATTATAAATGGTTCTGGTGATGGTACTTAAGGTTACTACGATTTGAATTTTCCATCGTCAACTGTCGAGATTCGTATCCCAGCACAAGTAGATGCTGAAGAAAGTCCTGAAGACTAGTAACTAATAGTAGTAGTAACAGATCCTAACAAGTAAAGACTGTGAAATTTGTAATTTATTCCTTTTTGGGTAATTCCCCGGCGTCTGAGTTCTAATTGCCGACGTTTCGGAACTCACTATCGGTTCCATCTTCATAGGCACCTGCCTATGAAGATGGAACCGATAGTGA
>Ga0123355_10019040_pt1 | contig 10920 bp, 12 predicted proteins | sample TergutEmb28metaG_3_FD_89872 | JGI IMG/M metagenome (GOLD analysis project Ga0123355, IMG submission 89872) | Embiratermes neotenicus P1 segment gut microbial communities from Petit-Saut dam, French Guiana - Emb289 P1 | ecosystem: Host-associated > Arthropoda: Insects > Digestive system > Gut ...
CGGCAGCTACGTGGGCACGATCCGCAAGCCCGGGTTCTGGATGCTCCTGCCGCTCGCGGACAGCCGCGGCCTGACCGTGCGAGTCCGCAACTTCGAGACCAACCACCTCAAGGTCAACGACGCCGACGGCAACCCCGTGGAGATCGCCGCGATCGTCGTCTGGCAGGTCTCCGACACGTCGAAGGCCGCCTTCGCGGTCCAGGACTACGTGGACTTCGTCGAGGTGCAGGCGGAATCGGCGTTGCGCCACGTCGCCACCACCCACCCCTATGACAACCCGTCAGGACAGGGCACCTCACTGCGCGGCTCGACCGACGCCGTCTCCGCCCAACTCGCGCAGGAGATGGCCGAGCGCGTCGCGCTCGCGGGCGTCGAGATCCTCGAGGTGCGCATCAGCCATTTGGCCTACGCACCCGAGATCGCCCAGGCGATGCTGCGCCGCCAGCAGGCCAACGCCGTGGTCGCGGCCCGCTCGCAGATCGTGGAAGGCGCGGTCGGCATGGTCGACATGGCGCTCTCGCGCCTCGATGAGCGCGGGATCGTCGAGCTCGACGAGGAGCGCAAGGCCGCGATGGTCTCGTACCTGATGGTCGTGCTGTGCGGCGACCAGCCCGCCTCCCCGATCGTCAACACGGGCACGCTCTATCAGTGAGCCAACAGCGCAAGCAGGTGCCGCTGCGCCTCGACCCCGCTGTCCACGACGCCCTCGCGCGCTGGGCCGCCGCCGAGTTCCGCAGCCTCAACGCGCAGATCGAGATGCTGCTGCGCCGCGCGCTCGACGATGCCGGGCGGATGCCGGCCAATGCCGGCGACCCGGCAAGGCGTGGACGGCCGCCGGCTAGGGGCGCGTGACGCGGGCGCCAAGCCCCTCGAGCTCGGCGAGCGCGCGCTCACCGTCCCCGGGTGTGGCGTCGACGGCGCGTGTTGCCGAGGTGTCGACGGTCACCGCGAACCCCTCGCGCAGCGCGTCACGGGCGCTGTTGAGGACGCAGTAGTCGGTCGCGAGGCCGACGATCGTCACGCCGGTCACGCCGTTCTCGCGCAGCAGCTCCGCGAGCTCCGCGTTCTCGAACGCCGAGTACCCGTCGGTGTCCCGGCGCTGGCCCTTGTCGATCACGGCGTCGACGTGTTTGAGGTCGAGCGCCGGGTGCAGCTGCGCGCCGTCGGTTCCATGGACGCAGTGTGCCGGCCATGGTCCGCCCTGCTCCTCGAACGAGCCGTGATCGGGCGGGTGCCAGTCCCGCGTGGCGAGCACCAACACGTAGCGCGGGTCGCTGGCGAGCTCGTTCAGCCGCGCGGCGATCTCGTCGCCGTGCGGAACGGCGAGCGCGCCTGACGGCGGCGTGAAGTCGTTCTGGAAATCGACGATTAGCAGCGCCTTGGCCATGGGCCCAGGCGGATCCTCCCAGATCGCGGGGCGGCCGGCTCAGAACGGGTCTCAGGCCTGACCGAGCAACGCGAAGCGCACCTGCTCGCCGTCGAGGTTGACGTCGAGCAGCTTGTCGTCGAGATACTGGGTCACCGCGTCCTCGACGAACACACGCGCCCCCGCCTCCTCGATCACCTCGTCGTGATCACCCGGTTCCACAGCCAGCCGGACCTGCAGCGTGCCTGGAGCGTCCGCCTCGTTCGGATAGGCGCTGGCGATCCGTACGCCCGCTCCCTCCGGCACCCCCGGCCCGGCCAGCAGTCCCTCGATCACCTCGGTCGCGTCCTGGGTAAGCGCAAGCATGCTCATCCTCCTAGTTGCGGGGGTCGGTAGGGCTGGACTACCCAGGCGGCGTACGGTCCGACCGGCGCCGGGCAACCGGCGTTGACGATCTCGCCGTTGGAGGCTCTGCGGCCGGCCGGTGGAGTCCGGCGTTCTAAGCGACGCCGGGCGAGTACTGCACGCGGATCATCCACAGCTGCTGCTCGAGCGCGCGCACGACCTGGATCAGCACGTCCTGGGAGACGGCGTCGAGCTCGCCCAGGCGATCCATACGCTCGCGTGCGCGCTCGACGACCGCGGTCAGGCGATCGGTCAGGTCGCGGACCACGACCTGGTCCTCGAGCGGTCCCCGGGCCAGTGACTGCAACGGGCTCGAACCGGCGATCACGCCGGCCTGGCCGTCGGGGAAGTGGCCAATCGCGACGGAGCGCTCGGCGACGGTGTCGGCGAGGTCGCGCCACGAGTCGACGAGCTCGTCGAGCTGCAGATGCAGCTCCCGGAACATGTGTCCGACGACGCTCCAGTGAAACTGCTTGCCGAGCAGCGAGAGGTCGAGCAGCTCGACCAAGGTGGCCTGAAGGTCATCCCCGACCTGCTCGCGGACGTGGGTCCCGAGCGGCGGAAGGTGGGTCGTCGCCTGCGAAGTCGAAGCCATGTCCTGTCTCCTTGTCGTCGCGGTCGCGCGGTTCTCCGCGGCCCAGCCTACTCCTAGGCCAGCTCAGCCAGGCCGTGAATCTCCTCCTCACTGGTCCAGGCGCCGACCGACGCCCGGACCAGACCGGCCGACGGGATGCTCCGCACGATCACGCCCTCGGCCGCCAGCCGCGCGACCTCGGCGTCGGCGTCCTCGGCCGCCCAGGAGACCAGGGTCGAGCGGCCGCGAGGAGCGACCCGGTGGCCGTGGGAGCGGAGCAGCTCGGCGAGCTGCTCCGCTCCCACGGCCGCCCGCTCGTGCACCCACGCCCACCCGGCGCCCTCCAAGACGCTCATCGCCGCGAGCGCCCACGTGCTGCGCAGCGCGCTCGGGAAGCCGTCGTCCAAGCGCCCGGCGCCCTCAGACAGCGCGGACCCGAACGGGTCGGAGTGATCCGCGACGGTCGAGTACCCCGGGCACGGCGGCTCGATCTCGTCGAGCCGGTCGGGCCGCACGTACAGCGCGCCGCTCCCCTCCGGCCCACACATCCACTTCTGCCCCGAGCCGGCGTAGAAGTCGACCCCGAGCGCCTGCACGTCGACCGGGATCGCACCGAGCGCCTGCGCCGCGTCGAGCAGGATCGGCACCCCGGTGGCCCGCAATGCCGCAACATCGACGACCTCGCCCCCCACCCAGGAGACGTGCGAGCAGGCGACCAGCCGGGTGTCGGCCCCGACCTCGCCGGGCAGTTCGCTGAACGGGACGACGCGGACCTTCACGCCGGAGACGACCTGCAGGCGCCGCAGCGGCGCCAGCAGCCCCGGATGCTCCTGGTCGCTGGTGAGGACCTCGTCCCCGGGGGCGAACGCGAGGCCGCCGAGCACCGTGTTCAGCCCGTACGTGGTCGAGCTTGTGAGGGCGACCTGGCCGGGGTCGGCGCCGAGCGCCCTCGCGTATCCGGCCCGCGCTCGGGCGGCCAGGTCCATGACCTGGTCGAAGTACGCCCTGCCGGCGCGGCCCTCGCTGAGGTCGGCGCTCAACCGCGCGCGGACGGCCTCGCCCACGGCATACGGGACCGGACCCTCGGTGCCGGCGTTCAGATAGGACTTGCTCTCGAGCACCGGGAACTGCTCGCGAAACGACGACACGTGCGCCTCCTCTGTGATGGACCGCCAACTCCATCACAAACGCTCCCCTCGCTACCACAGAGCTTCCGTTGACCCATCAACTAGGCTTATTCACATGGCAGTCACAGCATCTGAGACTTCGAACCTCAATGACGTCGCACTTGAGGCCTGGCGCAGCTATCTGCAGAGCCATGCCGCGATCGTGCGCGAGCTCGATGCCGAGCTGGTCGCGCAGCACGGCCTCACCACGCGCGACTACGAGGTGCTGCTGTTCCTCGCACAGGCCGATCGCCGGCGCCTTGCCATGTCGACCCTCTCCGAGCGTACGATGCTCACCCGCTCGGGCATCACCCGCCTGATCGATGGCCTCGTCGGCCAGGGCTTCGTCGAGCGCGAAGCGTGCAGCGAGGACGGCCGCATCTCCTACGCCAAGCTGACGGACCCGGGCTACACCAAGCTCAAGCAGGCCGGCTGCTCGCACGTGGTGAGCATCGAGCGCCTGTTTGTCGCGCACTTCTCGCCGGCCGAGCTCGAACAGCTCGCGGGGCTGCTGCGCAGGCTGCCCGGGGCGAGCGCCAACGCGACCAGCTGCAGCGTCTCCTGAGCGACCGCTGCTCATCTCCCGCTAACAGCTGCGCCATCTCGCGCTAAAGGCCCCCGGCCCTCGCGCCGATAGCGGTCCTAGGCCAGCCGCGTGGATCGGGCTGGTCGAGAGCATCGAGCTCACTATTTGACAACTCAACCATCTGTGGTATGTTGTTGCAAGCTCAACTATCAACCGACCCTAGAGGAGCCAACCCAATGTCAGTCATTTCTCCGAACTCCGTGCAGAACGGCACCTACAACGTCGACGCCGTGCACTCCAACGTCGGCTTCGCCGTACGCCATATGGGCATCGCCACCGTACGCGGCCAGTTCAAGAAGTTCGAAGGCGCGGTCGAGGTCACCGACGGCGCGCTCAAGCTCTCCGGCGCCGTCGACATCGACTCTGTCGACACCGGCGAGGCGCAGCGCGACGGCCACCTGCAGGCGCCCGAGTTCTTCGACGCCGCCCAGTTCCCGCAGATCACGTTCACCTCGACCAGCGCCGACCCCCACGCTGACGGCACGATCAAGCTCGAGGGCGAGATCACGATCAAGGGTGTCACCAAGCCCATCGAGCTCACGGGTGAGATCGCCCCGCTCGGCCAGGACCACCATGGCAACGAGCGCGTCGGCTTCGAGGTCGAGGGCAAGGTCGACCGCCGCGAGTTCGGCCTCGACTGGAACCAGGTACTGCCCAACGGCAACCTGCTCGTCGCCAACGAGGTCAAGCTCGTCGTCAGCGTCTCGGCAGTCAAGGCCGCCTAGATGACCAAGGTTCTCGCCATCTCGGGCAGCCTGCGCAGGGACTCGTACAACACGGGCCTGCTGCGGGCCGCCCAGGCGCACGCCCCCGAGGGCGTCGAGGTGGAGATCTACGACGACCTCGAGTCGCTCGCGCCCTACAACCAGGACCGCGACGACGATCACCCGGAGAGCGTCGAGCAGCTCCTCGCCGAGATCGAGGACGCCGACGCGCTGCTGATCGCGACGCCTGAGTTCAACACCAGCCTGCCGGGACAGCTCAAGCACCTGGTCGACTGGGGCTCGCGCCCCTACGGCCCGGAGGCGCCGCTGTACAGCAAGCCGGTGGCTGTTATCGGCGCCAGCGTGACCGATTACGGGGCGATGTGGGCGCAGGACCAGCTGCGCAAGGCCCTCGGCCTCGCCGGTGCCCGCGTGGCAGAGGCCGAGCTATCGGTCGGCCGCGCCACCGAGAAGTTCAGCGAGAACAGCGAGCTCACCGATCAGGAGACCCTGGAGCAGCTCGAGCACGTCGTCCGTGAGCTCGTCGAGCACCACCGCGTCGTCGCTAGCCTCTAGGCCAGAGCTGATGGCAACCCTAACCCAGACCGATCAGAAGATCGCTCCAGCTACCGCCATCGGCGCGGTCCACCTCACGGTTCCGAGCCTCGAGCACTCGCGCGCGTTCTATGAGCGGCTCCTCGGATTGAGCGCAACCGAGCAGCCCGACGGTTCGGTTCTGATGGGAGGGGCGGCTGGCGGGCCGCCCCTCCTCTCGCTCTACGGCGACAGCTCCGCGCCTCCCCGCAACCCGCGTGAGACCGGCCTCTTCCATTTCGCTGTCCTGGTCCCGACGCGACGCGACCTCGCGGTCGCGCTGGTGCGGCTCGTGCAGGGCGGCTGGCGGCTCAGCGGCGCGTCCGACCACCTCGTCAGCGAGGCGCTCTATCTCAGCGACCCGGACGGCAACGGGATCGAGATCTACCAGGACCGCGACCGCTCGACCTGGCGCCGCGACTCCGCTGGCCAGCTGCAGATGGCCTCGGTGCCGCTTGACATCGACGACCTCCTGGGCGAGCTCGAGGCAGCGCCCTTCGACGACGACGCCGACGCGCTGATGCCCGCCCGCACGCGCATCGGCCACATGCATCTGCAGGTATCCGAGCTCGTGCAGACCGAAGCGTTCTACGCCGGCGTGCTCGGCTTCGACGTGATGGTGCGGACCTATCCGGGGGCACTGTTCGTCGCCGCCGGCGGTTACCACCATCACATCGGACTTAACACCTGGAACAGCCGCGTCGCCGACGCCCCTGCGCCCGGCTCGGCCGGCCTGCGCGCCTACGAGGTCCGCCTGCCCGACGCGCCCGCGCTCGACGCCGTGCTCGCACGTGTCGATCGCGCCGACGTCGCCATCGAGCCCACCACCGGCGGCGCCCCGCTGATCCGCGACCCGAGCGGCAACGGCGTCCTGCTCACTGTCTGACGGCATCGCCTGCCGCCCGGGACCTGCATCGGATCGCTAACCTTGCGGTCCTCTCCGGCGACGTGGGAGAGCGGCTATCCAGCGGCCTGCAAAGCCGTTTACACCGGTTCGAGTCCGGTCGTCGCCTTCAGAAGCTGGGGCTCCCTCCGCCGGTCTCCGGGATTGGTTCTCAACTGAGCCCGCGGTACTCGGCCGTGCGCCGCCACCAGACGCCGTCGACGGTCTTGCCCCGCCCGTACGGAGCGGGCCGGGAGTCGACGCCGAGCAGATCGCAACAGACGAAATCGGCGATGCCGAGCGCCGCCGTCAGGCCGGTCGACCGGATCGCTGCGACGTTGAGCAACCGCTCCGAGTAGCTCGACCAGCCGATCACATAGTTCTCATCGTTGGCGCCGGCCGGTCGCAGGCCCGCATACGCGAACATCGGCTGCCCGACGAGTCCCGGAAGCAGCGCCTTTGCCCGCCGGCTCAAGGTTTTGCGCGCATCGTCGCGCACTGACCAGTCCGACTTGTCCTCGATGTCGACGGCTGTCGGCCCGCAGCACACGTGTCCGTCGAGTGTCGGGAACGCGAGGATGCCCTCGGTCCGCGGCGCCGGCAGCGGCAGCAGGATCTCCGTGAGACCGGGATCGGGAAAAACGAGGAACTCACCCTTGCGCGGCGCGATCGCGAAGGAGTCGTCGCCGAACGCGCGTGCCACCTCGTCGGCGTACAGGCCTGCGCAGTTGACAACCACCGAGAACGCCGGCAGTTCGTCGGTCACCCGGTGATGGAGGTGGACGTGTGCGCCGACGCGCTCGGCCTCGGCGCACAGTGCGTGCGTCATCGCTACGGGGTTCGTGACGGACTCGCCGGGGACGAGCAGGTCGGTGCCCTCTCGCACAACGTGCACGCCCAGGATCTGCGCGTTCAGTTCGATCTCTGCGGGCGCGTCCCGCATCCGCGCGCCGCAGCGCAGCACCGGGATGCTGAGCGCGTTGATCGCCTCCTCACGCAGTGGCGCCGCACGCAGGATGAGTGCCGTCTCCAGTTCGCCGAGCTTCGAGTCAAAGCCCGTGTGCAGGATTCCCGAGTTCGTCCCCGATGCTGCGAGGCCGATCCCCTGCTCGACCTCGAACAGCGTCACTTCGCGGCCACGGCGCGCCAGCGCCAGCGCGACCGCGCAGCCGACCACTCCTCCACCGACGACCGCGTAGGTCACTGGCATCGGCGCACACTATCAGCGGCCAAAGTCGTGACTACGCGGCCTCCTCGTGTAGGTTCTCGGGGATGCTCGAGACGCGACCGGGCGTGTACTTCTGGCAGGCCCCGCACCCCGACTGGGACCCCGGCGACGACTGGCCCGAGGTTGTGACCTCGTATGCGTTCGACGATGGCGAGCGGCTGCTCGTGATCGACCCGCTGGCGCCGCCACCTGAGCTCGACCAGCTGGCGGCCGGGCGGGACGCGGTGATCGTGCTGACGATTCCCTTTCACCTGCGTGACACGGTGGCGCTCGCGCAGCGCCTGCGGGCGCCGGTGTACGCGCCGCCGCCGCTGGCCGACGCCCCGGAGGTGACGGACGCGACCGTGTTCGTCGCCGGCGAGCGGCTGCCGTTCGGCGTCGAGGCGATCCGGGGAATCCAGGACAGTGACCTTCTCCTCTGGGTCGAAGGCTTCCGGGCGCTCGTGATCGGCGACACGCTGATCGACCGCGGCGAGGGACTGATCTTTCCGGTCGACTGGGCCGCCAGGGTCGGCGCCCCGGAGCAGCTCCGCAGGGCGCTGCTGCCGCTGCTCGAACGGGACATCGACGTGGTGCTGCCAACCCACGGTCTCCCCGGCGATGTCGCCGCGCTCGAGCGGGCGCTCAGCGGGCCGCGCTGAACCGTCGACGCCGAGCCTCCGCGGGACGTGGCGGCCGCGCGGAACGATCGCCCATCGGCGAGGCTATACTCACCCTCCTTGCGGCTGTAGCTCAGTTGGCTAGAGCGTCTGCTTGCCATGCAGAAGGTCGAGAGTTCGAGTCTCTTCAGCCGCTTCAACAAACTCCCTGGAAACGGGGAGTTTTTTTGTTGCCTAGAGCGGGCTGAGAAGCGCTCAAAACGGCATTTGGTCCCAGAAACCGGTCCCGAAACCGGCGCGAGGCGGATGGCGTTTAGGTTCAGGCGCTCAAGGGCCGGACGATCATCGACGCGAGTTGCGGCGGTGAAGGATTCGGAGATAAACACCTGCTGCTGGACACCGCGGCTCGAGTCTCCGAGAATCTGTAACCCAACGATCCGAGAAATTGGAACTTTATGGTCCGAGAACTTAGACCCTATGGGGGCGAGAATCTGTAACCTACATGCCCTGTGAGCGGTAACGCCTCAGCCGACCAGAGATCTGACTACCGGCAGCGCATCATCGACGAAGAACTCGATGAGCTGATCAGTGGCCTTCCGGCGATCGCGATCGAAGGAGCCAAGGCCGTCGGCAAGACGGCAACCGCCTTGCGGCGGGCGCACACCGTTTACGACCTCGATGACGGCGATCAGCAAGCGATCATCGGAGCGGACCCTGCTCGAGTCATCGAGGGAGCGGCACCGATCCTGATCGACGAGTGGCAGAAGGTCCCGCCGGTTTGGGACCGGGTCCGCCGGGCAGTTGACGCCGGCGCGCCACCCGGGCGCTTCCTGCTGACCGGCTCGGCCTCGCCCAAGGACACCGGCACTCACTCAGGCGCTGGAAGGATCGTCAGCCTTCGGATGCGGCCGCTCGCGCTGAGCGAACGCTGGCCCGGTGAGGCGACTGTCAGCCTCGCCGAGCTGCTGCGTGGCCAACGGCCTGACGTGAACGGACGGACCAGCCGCCGACTTGACGACTACACAGAGGAGATCCTGCATTCGGGCTTCCCCGGACTGAGACGGCTCGACGGCAGACTGCTCCGCCTCCAGCTCGATAGCTACCTGCAGCGAGTCGTCGACCGCGACTTCCCCGAACTCGGGCACGCCCCGCGCAACCCCCAAGGGCTGCTGCGCTGGATGCGCGCGTACGCCGCAGCGACCGCAACCACGGCCTCATTGGAGAAGATTCGCGCCGCCTCGATCGGCCTACACGAGCCTGCCGTGTCGCGGCGAGCAGTGCTGCCTTACCGGGAGGTACTGGAGCGGCTGTTCCTGCTGGATCCCGTGCAGGCATGGACACCGAGTCGCAGTCACCTGAAACGGATCTCGCTCCCAGCAAAGCACCATCTCGTTGACCCGGCCCTGTCCGCGCGGCTGCTCAACGCGAGCGCAGGCGATCTCCTAAACGGCCGGGCCGCGCAACCGCTTGCACCCAAGGACGGTGGGCTGCTCGGCGCACTGTTCGAGTCGCTTGTCACCCTGTCGGTCCGGGCCTACGCCCAAGCGGCGGAAGCAGTCGTCTACCACTTCCGCACCTTCGCCGGAGAGCATGAGGCCGACCTGATCGTCAAGCACAACGACGGACGCGTGATCGCGATCGAGATCAAGCTGGCGGCGACACCGCCTGAGAAATCGGTCCGCCACCTCAACTGGCTCGACCGCGAACTCGACGACGAGCTGTTGGACAAGCTGATCATCACAACCGGCAGCGAGGCCTACCGACGCCAAGACGGCGTCGCGGTGATCCCCGCCGCGCTGCTCGGCCCCTGACCGCGGGCGGTCCTGGTCATCACCACGCTCCGTCCCCACGTTCTGGACAGACATCCCACATGCCCCTGATCCTCCTCCTCAGTTCTGGCATCCATCCTCCTCCTGCTCTGGATCATCAGAAGATCTCATCATGCTCCAGACCATCCCATCCCCCGCCTTCCACTTCCGTATGTCTACCGCTCCCCCACCCACCTTTTCTCGCCTGGTTTGGCGCTGACCCCGATCACACGAAGTGGGGGCGGGGTCAGCGCCAAACCAGGCGATTACCAGCCGCTCTCGTGGGCGCGGTCGGCACGCAATTCCGCAGCCGAACGGCACCCGGCGTTTCGCCGGTGTCAAGGGAACGGGTTCCCGTGTTTCGGGTTGAGCGGCCCGATTCTTCCCGGGCCGGATGATCGCGGCCAGCTGCGCGGGCGCGGTCGGCAGTCAAGGGAGCCGCGTCAGCGGCGCGCGCAGCGCGGTCCGGAGGGCCGACCTTGACGGGCGACCGTCGCCCGCGCGAGAGTGACAGCGATCCGGGCCGTCGAGTGCTGATGGCAAGACAGGCGTGCCAGCGAGCCTGCCGCGGGGAGGTAAACCTCCCCGCGCGCGTGGCTTCTGGCCCTACGCCCGCCCCTTGGCCTTGCTCTTCGCCTTGGTCGTCGACGTCTTCACTGCCTTACACGGGGTCGTCAGCGTGTCGTCAGCGACCATGCTCTTCCCTGACTGGGCGCCGAGGTTCTCGCTCGCAACCTGCTTCTTGGCACAGATGTTCAGCCCGCGGCCGGTCACCACCAACAGCCCCTTCTTCCCTCCTGTGATCTGCAACGTGAACTTCGACACCGGCGCATCCGGGATCGTCGAGAACGTAGTCACCAGCGCCCCGGCAGCGTTCACAGACGACTTCGCCCGTAGATCGAGCGCGATCTGGCCACGCAACGGCACCAGCAGTGACGGGAGCGTATGGATCGCCGTCTTACCGTTCGCACAGGTCCCCTGGGCTGAGATGCTGCCCTTCGCGCAGC
>Ga0123355_10019041_pt1 | contig 10920 bp, 10 predicted proteins | sample TergutEmb28metaG_3_FD_89872 | JGI IMG/M metagenome (GOLD analysis project Ga0123355, IMG submission 89872) | Embiratermes neotenicus P1 segment gut microbial communities from Petit-Saut dam, French Guiana - Emb289 P1 | ecosystem: Host-associated > Arthropoda: Insects > Digestive system > Gut ...
GAAATAATACGCGGTGACGCAAAAATAGACGCAGATGAAATAATAGACGCCGGGGGTAATTATATTTCCCCCGGCTTTGTAGATACCCACGTACACGGTGCCATGGGCCACGATGTAATGGACGCTACACCGCATGGCCTTTTGGAAATTGCAAAAGCTCACCGCGCGTATGGTTGCACATCCTTTTTGCCAACAACTTTAACAAGCGAAAGTACGCGTATTAAAGCGGCTGTGCAAAATGTCTACGATGCAATGCAAGGCGACTATGACCCAAAAGAATATGCGCGTATACTGGGCGTCCACTTGGAAGGCCCATGCTTTTCCATGAAATTTAAAGGCGCGCAAAACCCAAAATACTTGGCAAACCCATCGGTGGCTTTATTCGATGAACTGGACAGTTTTGGCATTACAAAGCGTATTTCCATGGCGCCAGAATTGCCCGGCGCATTTGAAACGGCCGCGCACTTTGCCGCTCGTGGGGTAAACATAAGCATAGCCCATTCCGACGCGGACTTTGCCTGTGTGAAAGAGGCCGCGGCGCATGGGTTTTCGCATATAACTCATATGTACAACGGTATGTCGTATGTAAACAGCCCGGACTATTATTGCAAAACCGGCGTGGTAGAAGCGGGCCTGTTGTTGGACGCGCTTACCTGCGAAGTTATTGCCGACGGCAAACATATGCCGATAGAAATTTTGCAATTGCTATATAAATGCAAAGGCCCGGACGGCCTGCTGCTAACCACAGACTCTACCCGGCCAACACTAATGCCCGACGGCAACTACGAACTTGGCGGCCTAGACGTACTTGTAACTGACGGCGTGGCCATGCTTGCAGACCGCACCAGTTTTGCGGGCAGCGTTGCTACCTGCGACAGGCTGGTTAGGTTTGCGTATAAAGAATGCGGCTTCCCACTGCATGAGGCGGTAAGGATGGCTAGCTTAAACCATGCACGTATAATTGGTGTGGATGCAGAGATAGGGTCTATAGCCGTTGGCAAGCGCGGGGATATTATTGTTTTTGATGAGGATGTTTGTGTAATTCATACAAAATAAGAAAGAGGAAAACCATGTCCGATAAAAAATCAATCGAAAGTAACCTCAAAGAAAACCTTAGCGGTGATGCATTAACAAACGCATTGGATTTTGTAACATACTTGAAAAATATGGGAATGACAGCCGATGATGGCGCACGTTTCTGTTACAAAGACGAATTGATGTGCATAATCATTGCTTTCAAAAATGATACGTCAAGTGGGTGGTTTATTTGTGACTGCCCTTTTCGTGAACATGACGGATTCACGATAGATGAAAGTATTAAAAGTTTTGTACAAGCTAATATCCAAAAATGCAAGGGTGATAGTTGCGGTTGCGACCATGGGGAACGCGGAGCGACTAAAATGATTTTCGGAAAAGAGTATGATAATCTTTGTTCATCCGAAATCATGTTTTATAATCCCGATGCTGAAGCATTAAAAAAAATTAAAGTGTTGATGGAGTTTTGGAAATTTAAACTTGATAATATTGTTGGGTATAGCAGTCAAGATAGGTAAATACTTATAATAGATGGGATGTGCGATATGCAAAATATTAATTTAGTAATACCCAATGATATAATGTATGAAGTTAAGGCACTGCCGAGAAAAGAGGCAGGAACAAACGAAAAAATCCAAACTTATTTAGCTATTGGATTGTTTGTTTCAAAGGCGGTTAGCCTAGCTAAGGCCGCAGAGTTGGCTGGACAAACCTTGCTGGAGTTCATGGGGATTCTTAAATTTCTTGGAATTCCCGCCATTGTGTATACAGAAGAAATGCTGAAAGACGACATTGCATTTGCAGATAGGGTGTTGTAAATGGAGATTGTAATAAATTCCAGTCCGCTTATATTTCTCGAAGGCATCGGAAAATTGCCTATACTTAACAGCCTATTCTCGAAAGTGCATATTCCCTGCGCCGTGCTAGAAGAAGTAAAGGGTCTAAATCTAAACCATATATCATATTCACAGATCTATATTTCAAACAAGCAATTAGCAATGGGTTTGCTTGGGAGTTTGCATCTTGGTGAGGTAGAAGTTATGGTTGGTGCCATCGAAAATGGCATTCAAAATGTTGTGCTGGATGATAACACCGCACGCAATAAGGCAAAACAACTTGGTCTTGTTGTTACGGGAACACTTGGCGTTCTTCTTAAAGCAAGAAATACAGGCTTTATCTTTGATTTAGAACAGGAGATTGCAAAACTTCGAGCTAATGGTATGTATATTACAGATGAACTTGTGAGAAAAATCTTGACTTGAACTAGCATTATGTCGTTGCTGTAAACGATGACGATATAGCAGAATTGTTTACGGACGAAAACAAAGCACTGTTTGAAGAAAAACTAAATGCCGATAAACAATCTCCATACGCTCTCAATAAAAAAGGCATTACAATCGGTAGTGATGTTTATATCGGGGGGTATGCGTTTATTAACCCCTCGAAGGTTATGAGTATTGGACATGGTGCAATAATCGGCTCGGGTGCGGTGGTGATTGAAGATGTGCCGCCCTATGCTGTTGTTGTCGGAATTCCGGCAAAGATTAAACGCTTCCGCTTTTCGCCAGAGATGATAGAGACGCTGCTTCGTGTCCAATGGTGGAACTGGTCGGTTGATGAAATTAATGCAAACGCTGATGCGCTGATGTCGCCAGAGATTTTCATGGAACGATTTGGATCTAAATAATTAAGCTAACAATAACAATAATGAAAGCGGATACCCTCGAAGTATCCGCTTTCATTATTGTCCCCTGTCCTGCTTGTGTAAACGCCGGCTAATCCAAAGGCAAAGGCATAACACCCGTATATTTTGCAAAAGTTAAACTGTGAATTACAACATCGCTACCGTTATCGTCCTCATGCATTCTAAATGTCACGACATTTTCCCCTGCATCAAGTGGCAGGAACAGGGACATATTTGACCATTCGCTATAAACTTGTACGGTTCTGCCAAGGGGCAATTGCTTGCGCTTTACATCATTCAAATACAAACTGATGGAAGGGAATGTTTGTCTGCGATAGAGTTCCATTGCTTCGTCGGATGCATCCTGCGCACCTGTAATTCCTGTTGTGCGGTAACGGAAGTTTACAATATATTCGCCTGCGGCCGGTGCGTTTAGTTTGAATGAAATATAGCGACCTGCCTCGAAGCCGCCCAAGCCTGTAATTTGTGTGTCGCAATTGTCTTTGTGCTTATTATAGGTTCTTTCTTCTAAGCCGTTGTGGGTTGTTTTTTCTTGGTCTGTTACATATATGGTGTGGGCGGGTTCTGTTGTTAAGAAAACAGGCATCACCTGCAAGGTGTACCCGTCGTGCCCGCGTGGGAAAACGTGACTGTTGCGCGCAAGGGCGCCGGTTACGCTTTTCCACATTTTTTTGCCGTCTGCGCTTATAAATTTGGGGAACAGGTATGCCCATGTTAAATTGTCATTTGCTTTAGCCTGCATATGCTCCTCGTGTATGCGAACCCACGGCCCCCATGGGTGCGGTGCTTCATGTAGTGACAAGGTGCTTTCGATGATGGGACGTTGGAATGCATCGCTGATGAAAAGAGTTTTGAAGTACCGCCCCAGCCCCTCGTTGTAGACGATGGCGGTAGACCACCCTTCGTCGAAAAACGGCATTGCCTTTGTCGGGTCGCTCACCCAAAACCTGTCCTCTTCTGCCATTTTCGCGTCCTCTGCCGTTCTAACCAAGCCAAATGAAAAGAACTCCCATTGGTTGCGCACATTGGTGTTTCCCTGTGCAGTATTCCATTCCAGCAACACACTGCGGCGAATGCGTGCCATGTTGTAACCGGCGGGGGTATCGTCGGTACGATAACGCTCGTCTACCCGCGCAAGTACATATACAAACTCTTGGGCGCGGTCAACATCAGGGGCTGCGCCGCCTTTGCCGTATTTTACAAAGGTTACTTGTCCCCATCCTTTGGGGAAGAAGGAATCCTCCCATGTTGGCTCGGTGGGGGTATCTATTTCGCCTTTGAAGTTTTCCCATGTCCTGCCCATGTCTAGCGAGCGCGTTAAGTTACTGTAGACAAAGCCCCAATTGCCCGGGATTTGTCTGGAATAAATAACGATGTGGTACAAGACACCGTCTATCTCATAAATGTCTGTGGAGTATGGGTGCGCGAATGTTTCCATGGTTTGGGTGTCCTCGTTGAGAATAGACACGCTTCGCATATGCTTTTGCAAAAAGTCAGTTTCGCTTGCGGGGTGAATAATTCGCCGCCCATCGGTTATGTCCGTTACTGTGTGGGGGAATTCTGGGTTAAATGATGGCGGAAGCATGGAAATAACGGCGTGGTTATGAGCTTTTGTAGTAAACGCGCCGGGTTCGGTGTTTCGTGGCTCTATTCCAGAGCCGTCGTTGTTCATGATGAACAGGCTGTCGTTAGCCATGTGGGCTATTTGCCAAGTATCGCCGCTGCCCTGTACTTCCTGCGGGGTGCCGAAGCCTACTAGGGTGACTGCGGTTGTGGGGTTGGTTTTTTCTGTTTGTTTCATGGGTTCCTCCTGTGGTCTCTGTCCTGCAATATCACTTCCAAAAAGTTGGCAGGTCGCCCGGCATACGCTGCTTGCGGTATGCCGTTGGGCTACAGCCTGTAATTTTTTTCAAAACCCGCTCGAAGTTTGCAATACCGCCAAAACCAGACGCTAGGGCAATATCAATAATTTTATCGTTGGTGGTAATAAGCATTGTACAGGCCTTCTCGACTCTTAGCATCATTAAATAATCCCATATTGTAAGGCCAAGCGTTTTCTTAAAAACTTTGCATAAGTATGTTTTTTCTATATGGAATTTATCAGCAAGTTTGTCCAAATTTATAGGTTCGTAAAAGTGCTGGTTTAAGAATGATACAACTTCCATAACTGTCTCGTTTTTTAGCGTTGGCACACCTTCGCCACCACGTATACCGGCATCTTTGGCGCTGTTGCAGATGTAAATAATCAAATCTGTTAACAGCAAGCGTATACGCACATCAAAGAACAATTGCTTTTTTGCATAAACTTCCCTAATTGTTGTTAGCAAAACTTGCCGATACTCCGTTGGGTCGTCATTTAAAATAATCCATTTGTCTTTAATCATGTCTGTCACATTTGGCACTCCAAGAGAATGCAGTGGTTGTCGCAAAGTCTCCTGCGGCATTTCTATAATTAGCCTTTCATAATCTGGGCTGCGCAATATGTTCATATGGTTAACAAAAGGGCTAATGATAAGTAGTGTATTTGGTGTAACATCATACGAGTGGCCCTCTATCACAAACCGGGAAGAGCCCTCAATTACATAGTAAATTTCATAAAAAGGGTGGGAATGGGGCGATGACATAATATTTTTCGAAATAATTTCCGAAGTCTGCTTGATCCAGAGTACATTAAAATCCTTGCCTAATGTAGGAGGTACTTCATGCGTCATGTTGGATTCTCCTTCCCATTTGCAATGCGCAGCTTAATTGCATTTTAGCATAGTATATTTTTGCCTGCAATGGTTACAAATATGAGAATAAAAAAAGTCAGTCGGTACGAAAATCGTACCAACTGACTTTTTTACGGCTAGAATTTTACCCCTTCAAACCGGTGGTACTAATGCCCTCTACCAAATATCGCTGGAAGAAAATAAACATCACAAACAGTGGAATCAAGGATAAAGTAGACATTGCAAAAATAGCTGTCCAGTCTGTAATACCAACTGGTTCCGCAAAATTGCGTAATGCCAGTGCGGCGGTAAACATACGCGGATTGTTTAGGTAAATTAGCGGGCTCATAAAGTCGTTCCATGTTCCCATAAACGAGAACAGCATTACCGTAACCATAGCGGGTTTTGTTAGCGGCATCATAATACGGAAGTATATGCCAACAGGCGTACAACCATCTATTTTTGCGGACTCGTCTAACTCGCGGGGGATGCCGCGCATAAACTGTAATGTAAGGAATATAAAGAACGAGCTGCCAAAAAACGCCGGCCATGTTAGCGGGCCAAATGTCCCAAGCCAACCAATCCAGTTATGGATAAGGAAGTTTGGTATCAATGTAACTTGGCTTGGCAACATCATAGTTACAATCAAAAGGCCAAACCAAATTTTGCGGCCTTTAAACTCTAACCTAGCAAAGCCGTATGCAATCCAAGAAGCGGCAAGCGCGCTTGCAATAGTATTAAATATGGTTAAATATGCAGAGTTTAAGAAGAATGTACTAAAGCTGATACGGGCAAAACCTGCCCACCCACGGGCATAGTTTTCCCATGTAAATGTAGGCGGTATTAGAGTATGAGCGTATACAAAAACCTCTTCGTGCAACTTGAAGGAAGATGAAATAAGCCAAAACAAGGGATACAGCATAACAAAGCCAAAAGCACCAACAAGCAGGTGGAAAATAGTTCTCACAACGACGCGCTGTGCTTTACTGCCAGCAACTTGACTAGCCATACTATTTACCCCCCTCGTAGAACACCCATCCGCCGGAAGATTTAAAGACTATGGCCGTGAGTATGGCAATAACTACAAAAATAAACCACGCCATTGCCGAAGCATAACCCATTTGCCCAAATTCGAAAGCGGTTTCGTACAGGTACATAGCGTAGAAGCGCGTCATACCCATTGGACGGCCGCCGGTTACTACAAAGCTTGATGTAAACGCTTGCATAGCACCGATAAGCCCCATTATAAGATTAAAGAAAATAACTGGCGACAAAAGCGGGATAGTAATTTTATAGAACTTTTGCCACCCGTTGGCCCCGTCAACAACCGCGGCTTCGTAGTAGCTGGCCGGCACCTGTTTAAGGCCTGCCAAAAATATCAGCATGGCCCCGCCAAACTGCCAAAGCGACAGCAAAATTAGCGTCCACATAGCTGTTTGCGGGTCAAAAACCCAGTTTCGTGTAATATTTAAACCAAATGCATTATTAAGCACTGCATTAATTGCACCTTCCGAGCTAAATATGCGCCGCCACATTACGGCCACGGCAATAGAGCCGCCCATGATGGATGGCAAATAATAGACAAGGCGATAAACATAAGTGGCCCTGCCTGCCCTTAGCATAAGCATGGCAACGCCCAAAGCTACAGCAAGGCGCAAAGGCGTGGATACAAAAGTAAAGAATACCGTATTGCGGAACGATTGCCAAAAACGGGTATCATTAAAGAACATATTCCGATAGTTTGTTAGGCCAATCCATTCCGGCGGTGTAAAAATATTGTAGCGGGTAAATGATAAATATAGTGACGCGCCAAAAGAAAACACGGTAAACACTAGCAAGCCTATAATAAACGGCATAATGAACATATAGCCGTAAATATTTTCCCACATAACGGTTTTGCTTAGTCGTCTTTTTGGTTTTGCCAAAGCGGTTTTATCTTTCATTTTATCTTGCACGGTCTATTGTTTGCTGCGCTTCTCTCACAAGTGAAGCTGCAATATCAGCAACAGACATATCTGTGTAGCGAACCATTTCTTGGTGTTCTACTATTACAGATTGTACAGCTGGCCTCCACGCTGGCGAGGTTAGGCCACCCCATGCGCCAAGTGTGCCGCCTGCTTCCATTGTATCAATGGCTTGGTTCATAAGCCTTGCTACATTGTTAAATTGTGGGGAAATAGCTTCGCGCACGCGGGCACTGCCGGGCATACCGCGGTCAACTTGCATGATAGACATTATATCAATATTGTGAAGCAGTTGATCTACCAGAAATACAGCGGCGTTAGGGTAATCTGTTTGGGTTGTAACAGCCCAGCACATGGTTGCTTCAAAAATGTGCGGCCTTGCATCGCCAACAGTTGGCCCGGGGATGAATTTTATTGGTGCATCTTCGCCCATAGCGGCAAAGAAACCGGCTGTTGCGTTAATTGGTGCTGGCCTGCTCCATGCGTCGCCTGTTGCAAAGTGGCTTTCTTCGATAGCGTCGCCGCGGCCATGACCTGTTGGAATTGCAATACCTAGATCAATGGCTCTTCTTGTAGCACCAAAAACGTATTCGATTGTAGATTGGGGAATGTTCCAATCGCGGTTTTCGTCTGTTGTAAACATAGGCAAACCATCCGGGGTGTATTCCGTGAATACTATGTGACCAAAGTGGTCTGCCATATAGGCACCGGTTGCTTGGTGAATTTGTATGCCCCATTCAATTTTGTCTTCCCATGTGTATGGGATATGAATTTCAACACCAGCGGCTTCCACAAGGTCTGTGTTAATCATGATAGCTTGGAAGCCCAAGCCGGTAGGTATAAAATACTGGCGACCTTGATATTGGCCCCATAGCAAAAGGCCCGGGTCATAGTCAGAAAGGTCTAACACACCTGCTTGAATCCATGGGTCAAGGTTCATGGTTAGGCCAGTTGGTACGAAGTTGCTTACTTGGCCATGTGTTTGCTGCATTACGCATGGCAGCATGTTGGCGGCCGCCTGAGTCAGCATTGTCACGTGATAGTCGTCCCAAGAATAAAACTCGAAATCAATAGAAATACCGGACAGTTCTTCGAATATGTCTATCATTTCCATTGTCATGTCATGACGGGTTTGCGAGCCCCACCATGCAAGGCGTAGAGATGCGCCACTTTCGATTGTGCTAAGACGCTCGAAGTCTGTTTGCCCGGCGGCTTGATTGCCTGCGGGTTGAGTTCCGCCAGCTTGGTTGTCATTATTGTTACTGCAAGCAGCAATAACAAGTGCCAAGCAAACAACTAGGGTAAGTAGTAAAATTTTCTTCATTTTGAATTCTCCTTTTTGATTGTTTTGTGACTATTTGTAAACTGTGTACTAGACAGACCTGCAACAAGCCAGCTGCGTTGTCACAAGTCACATGCTTTGTAACAGTTTTGTCATATCACTGTGGCTAATATTATATTGTTCCCTCGCAACAATCCCCTTCGATATTGCCTAAAAACGAAAAAAAATAAACATATATTGTGTTTTTTTGAAACGTATGCAAAAAAGATGTGACTGCGTTGTCACATCTTTTATAGATGGGGATTATGCGTTGGATTAATTAGTTTATCTAAACCGGCAAAATTTCCAAATCCAATTTGTGTGAAAATTTAATAATAACCCGGTATAGCTCATTTTTCCAAGTCTTTTGTAGTATGGGGTCTGATATAGCTATTGTTTCGATGCGAATATCTTCTGCGCCTGTTGTAACTATTTTACCCCTGTCAGAAACTTCTATTATATCCCCAAGAACAATGGGACAGCTGCCAAAAAGCAGAGACAGCTCTGCCGGATACATACCCGTATATTCGTCGCATACAAAAATACCAATCTCTTTTTTTAGGCAAACTGTACGGTTGTAGCGGGCTACTTGTGCCTCTTGCGGATATGCACCCGCTATGTCCATACTAATGAAGGTTTCTTCCTCTTCTATGCGGCAATCTACGTTTGCGGCTTTGTAATTTGCACCCGCACTTTGCATAACCCCGTTAAAAGTAGGCAGGTTGTGAAAGGCCGATTGCATAGTCCAAATAGAATAGCGATTGTCGGAAAAAGTATCCCGCGTGTAACTGCCCACGCCCACATCTATAAGAAATGGCTTGGCATCGAAATACAGAGTGATGCTGCCTACATCGTTGTGGTTGTGGTTGTCGTTGTTGTCCCCTGCTTTAACGGCAAGTGTAGTGCGGCTATCGCGGGCAACAAGCACACCTGTAGTGGGGAAATATTTATCGGACGGGGGAGTTGGTTTTTTTGTATAGGCCTGTATTTCCTCTGCGCAAAATAGCTCTGTTATGCGAGTGTAAAGAGACAAGTCCTCTGATGGTTTATATATTCCACGACGGCGAATACCTTCGGCGGCAAACGCAGACAGGTCTGCATTATTTGTTCGCTTACCAAAAAGATATACAAGGGCGTTTGGAGGGTCAAGTATTGGCGGACAGTCTGCAAAATTAATATAATAATCCTCGCCTACATGCATTTGCCTTATGAAATCCGCTATGTTGCGGATTTTTTCATTTGTGTACCAAGGGGCTATATCGCCAAGCACCTCAAGCGCAACAAAAAGACAAAGACCGGCATGGCCATAGTATTTTGCCCCTTCGTCACAGCAGCCGTCATCACCATAATCTTTTAAAAAGGAATGTAAGCTGTTAACTGATTTTTCGCAAATTGTTTTACGCATTTCATCGGACTGTGGGGTTAGGGTAGCACACAAAAGCACATTTTGTGTACACCATGGTGTCCAATTGCACATTTTTTCGTCACCACACCCCATCCACCAAAAATGCTGTGTTAAATACGGTGTTATAACCCGGCGGTTTATCTCGTACAGTAGGCGTCCGGTTATATTGGGGGCTGCGGCGTCAAGCTTACTTCCAAGCAAGTGGTAAATCAAAGCAAGGCTGGCCGCTGTTTCGCAGTTGAAGAGATCAAGAACAGGGCGGGAAGCATCCGGCAAAGCAAGTGCGGGTGTGTCTCTAATATACGAATTGTGGGGCGGCAACTGCCAGCCGCTTTCTTCGCAAATAGACCACACGCCATCTATAATCGCGTCTATGTATTGCCCTTGCATAGTTACACATTCTGCCATAACTAAGTCGTTTAGCAAATGTCGCCGTGTAAAATATTTTTTTTCAAAAAAAACTCGCGCACCGGTACGAGTGTAGTCTAGTGTATCTGTTGCGGTTATGGTTGGCCAAGTTGCTTGTAGCGCGGCATTACCTCTTTCAATTAAAGGAGCAATTGCCGCGGCTGGCAGTGTGGAAAAATCTCCAAAATTTATTTCTTTCATATTAAAGCATCTCCTTGATTTTTTACAAACTCTCTTGGGGAAAGTCCGGTATATTTTTTAAAAACCTTGCTAAAGTAAAACGAACTTTCAAAGCCTAGTTTATCCGAAATTTCGTATGCTTTGATATTACCGGTAAGCAAAAGTTCTTTTGCCCGTTCAATTTTTTCTGC
>Ga0123355_10019042_pt1 | contig 10920 bp, 7 predicted proteins | sample TergutEmb28metaG_3_FD_89872 | JGI IMG/M metagenome (GOLD analysis project Ga0123355, IMG submission 89872) | Embiratermes neotenicus P1 segment gut microbial communities from Petit-Saut dam, French Guiana - Emb289 P1 | ecosystem: Host-associated > Arthropoda: Insects > Digestive system > Gut ...
CTTGGTTTCCCTGTGCCTAAAAGCAAATGCTGAGATGATTCCCAAGATTTCAAGTTGTCACTACATTCTTCTCATGTAGCCCTCCCGACTTAAATTTAGTAGTAACCAATTTCATGTTTGTTTACATGTAAAATAACCACTGCCACCGGGTAACAACCCAATTGCAGTAAATAAATAATAATAATAATATTATTATTATTATGAAATTTAGGAAGCTTAGATGTTCTGAACGTCTCTTCAAGGATGGAAAGCCAATTAATTCATATACAGCCTTCGTGGACGGAATCCCATTTGGAAGGCTCATAAAATAAGTCTGAAGTAATATTAAAATTGATCTAGAGATACTGTTTTAGTGATGGATTTTGGGTTGAATTGACTCAAGAATACGTTGACTTATAATTATATTATTATTATTATTATTACTGATATCTACGTGGATACAAATTTTGTCATCTTTGTACAGTGGGTAGACATATGTTTCGACTCCATTCAGTGTTTGAATTTTCGAGTCTTTTCATAAGTCGTTATGAAGAACACTCTCTTGTGGACGTTACCATAATTCAGATTTTGAGCCTGAGAGGGCCTGACTTGAGAACTGTGATGGAACTACATACAGGTCATTACACCCTACGCAAACACTTTCACAGGACGGTGATATATACCGGAGTCCCTAGTGTAAGCTTTGTGGACTGACAGAGGGAACTTCCTGCCAAGTTATACATGAATGTAAAGCAATAGGTCCCAGACGACGTTATTGTTTGGTATTACTAACTGAGGCCCAAAATTCCCTCGAAATGGCTTGTGAGTAAACTTACGAGATTAGTTAAAGAGTCAGAGCTCTGAGGCTGACCCAGCTTTTTGTTGTGTGAGGTACAAACCAGGGTCTGTTCTGACTGAAAGGCTCTGTCTATCTTGGGATGTGATAACCTGCAGTTTGAAAAACTTTACTGTTACCTCAAAGGAACATATTACCTTCTTATGTTTTACGTCAAGATCTGCACATTGTGGCAAAGGATCAGCCCTGGCCGATATAAAAACAGTGCTTCTTACTCAAAAGATTTAAGATAATAAAAGGCGATTCTGCTGTAGACATAATGTTGTAAGTCACCTTGACTATTTTAGTCAAGATGACTTAAACTTCACTTATCAGACGAGCGCCGATGAAAAGGGCCATCATACTTCTATTCCTCTTGCAACACCATTGCCAGCATCAGTCCCAGAAACAAATACAAACGCAGATCGGCCGGTAAATCCATCAGCCTATCGACTGTGCTTTAACATACACAGAACAAAGAATTCACTCCAAATTAATATCCTGTGACGACTGCCAGAAACACGGAAGGAAGTGAAAGCTGTTCTCCAGTTGCGAGTACAAAGAGATTCCACCAACATGAACGCCAAATATAAAGATATCTTCCTAATAAAAGATAACTGGCATACTCTCTTTTCTTGAAAAATTCTGACCAATAGTATATGGATATTTGTCGTGTAAGACACCTTTACAGTATTAGCCGTGGCAGTTCAGGGCAAAGGCTACAAGTTCCTCAATACATATTCCTCTCCAGCCCTGTTATTTCAACTTCATTTTGCCTAAGGGACTCTCTCAATCTAAATATTTTCTAAGAATTCGATCTCTTGCTCTCCTTTCCATTTGGTAGAGGAGACACTTGATTTAACGGGCTAATGACAGGAGGTCCATTACACTCGGATATCCGTAATATGGAGGCACGTTCGAGTAACGATTTTTGCCGTGGAAAAGCAATAAGAATTACATATTCTGAGTGTGAGTCTGTAGCTTATTTATCCAGCGTGCAATGTGCATGCGCCGTTTTATATTGTTATCTGTGGGCTGTACGGCTCTACCATATTTGTCCATAACAGGCAAGATTGTCGGAAAAAGTTATTGAATTTTGTTCAATCTCTTTGATGTTCTGTACAAGTTCTGTCTGAAACATTTCTCATTCTAAGAAGAATTCAGAGAGATATTATCATAAACGCACATATGTCTCCATAGAAATTGCCTTTTGGTCCTGTCAGATTTTAATCAAATTTGAATTTTCTCGACAGTTTTCGAAAAATCCACAGATTCCATGAAAATCCTTCCAGTGGGACGCGGTTGTTCCATGCGGAAGAACAGACAGACAGACAGATATGAAGAAGCTAACAATCTTTTTCGAAATTTTGCGAGAGCGCCTAAAAACCCATAAAAGTCTGACCCACATTAAAAAAGAGTCGTTCCCTTGATAGACTACACCACAATTTGAAAAAAAAACAAATGTAATGGAATGTGAAGTACAGCGCCTGATCTACTTTCCTCATACGCGGTGCGTGCGAGTTTTAGGTACGTAAAGAAATCTCCTTCTGAAAAAGAACAATATTGTCAACAAAGTTTAGGAAAATGAATAAGGAAAATGTTCAGAATTTTCACACAATTGGCGGGGATTTACGAGACGTTTTGGATGTACGGAATGATCCATTATCTGCAAAAGAAAATCCGGTCCAAAATTTGCCTTATGAATTTCGAATCCATTATATACAAAAGAAAATCTGGTCCACAATTTGGCTTATTAAATCCGAGCTACGTCAAATAGGATCCCTGAAATCTAGCAGATGTTGTATTACTTGCACGGTATCTCTTTGGCGTCGACGGGGTTCTATCGAATTACTTCCAGCTTCAGCTGGGGCAGTAGCATCATCATTTACGGTAGTTGTAGACTCAGTTGCGGTAGTTGTAGGCTTCGTTGTTCTAGAATGGACTCCTTCCTCTGGGGCTGCTGTAGAAGCAGAGGGTCTCTCACAGCCATCGACTATGTCAACGAAAAACTGTCACAGAATACAGCACTTAAAAGACTCCTCAAGTTTCATAATTCTTAATAAGAAAATCAATATTACTCCTTGTATTGGAAATCGGACAAACTTAAAACATCTAAGCCACGACAAACATACATGTTCCTACGGTAATTCGTATGTGACGTCATTAGGTTATGTCAGCGTATTGGCTCATATGTGAGATCAGCGAAGTCCTCATTTGTAAGCGTTGCCGGAATTTTGTGTTTTCTTACGTCATGGAACGTCTTTGGTTCCGTTTCTAGTTAAAGCAAAGGGAACCGTTTTTAACCAGTAAATCCTGAAAGCTTCCCATTAGGCTCTATGCCCAAGGCAAAGACGATAGCATATTGCAACACTTCTTCAGACAGCAGGAGGTTAATGGTGTTTGGGGACTTATCTGCACTGTCCTATAGAGACAATGTGTCAAATATCGTCCCCCTTCCTAAATCTGTCCCCTTTAATACTGATGCTGGTGACTTGTAAATTCTAATGGTTGGACATGAAACTAGTATCAAGTGATGTAAAGACTATCTTTTGTTTCAGCTGAGTTTTATTTTGCAATATCAAAATTTTCTCAGGACTTTTCTTCGTACCCTCGTTGTAATAAGTAAGGTACGCTTTAAGCCTTAGCTTACGTCACATATACATCAAAAAGAAAACGTAATTTATTTAGTAGAAAATGCAATTTTATTGCTAGTCACTATTAACAATTGGCAGAATGTCTTTTTTTTTTTTTTTTTTGTTTTCCAATAGCGCCTCCACATGCAGTCGCAATATGGTCCGGGGATGATATTGGACGCAGCGCTTCGTCACGTCGGCTTTCCAATGACTCTGATTTGTGCTTTGTAGATGGAGCGAAGAAAGTGTAAAATGTGGGGACAAATAATAACAACGAATGTCATATAGATTGGTTGAAGTGAGGAAGTGGGATTGAAAAAGACATCGAAGGTGTTTGATGTACCGGGATAAACACTCAATAATAAAGTTATCAGCAAGGAAACAAATATAGAGAAACTGGTCAATACCCGACTTGGTCGGAAACCAGTGTTTCCCTGCAATCTCGAAGAAGAACTTCTCAGTTACTCTCTGATGATGGAGCTTAAATGTTTTCGGCTAAAAAAGGAAGTTTTAAAAAATGGCCTTTGAGTTTGCCATAAAAAACGTTCTTGCCCGTCCATTGTTAGTACAACAAGGAAGAGAAACCTGGAAGTGGCTGCTTAACTTTATGTACCGCCATCCTCGACTGAGGTTGCCCAAGACCCAGGCTACTTCGGCAACAAGAGCAAAGGGATTCATAAAAGCGAACGTCGCAAAATTTTTCTACATATGTGAGCCTGTTTTGCTGCTGATTAACTTTCCCCATCTCTTACTCAGCTATGATGAAACAGGTCTCGATGTCGTTCAGCATGAAGTATTTATATCTCTTAAGGGTAAGCGAACGATTTCTCTGTCTTCAGCAGAGAGGGGTTCACTCGTGACAATTGTTACCTGTATGAATGCCACAGTGACGTACGCTCCTCCTCTTTTGGTGTTTCTAGGAACAACGTGAAGGCTGAACGGGATAGCACTCCACTAGGTTCAATAGAAGCTTGTCACAAGGCTGGACGAATCCAGAATGGGAACTTCAAGCAATTGTTCCAACATTCTGTCTGTTTTATGAAGCTGTCTAAAAGAAACACTTTACCCTGACTCTAGATAGTCACTATTTTCATTCGAGGCATATCGAGGTGATATACTGTTCTCGGGAAAACAGGGTGCACACTGTTTGCCTCCACCGCAGAGCACTCATTAAGAGCAACCTCTGAAATTTTCCGTGATGCAACCACTGAATACAATCTACGGAGAGGAGATAGAAATTTGGCTGAAAAGCCATCCATACAGAGTTGTTACACACTATCGAATTACTGGACTGATTGGGAAAGCTTACTTGAAATTAGCCACAGCAACTATTGCTGCAAATGCGTTCTGGAAAAAAAAAGGCTTGTTTCTCTGCTACCGTCACATGTTTTATAAACATGATCCTGGAAGAATCTCAACACAACATCACGAGCTGTTTGTTTGACAACCCTACGCCACATACCAGAATGACAAAAGAAACCGCCTGCCACTAGCGGCACAAATCCAAAGACCCTAATTAACGATCACTCCGCCTGCCTCAAAAACACCACCGTTGTTTTCCTGCCCTCTGATATCAACCCTGTTCGAGATACCTTTGGCAGGAAACAAGAACAGCCAACAAAATATTAGCTTTCCCGGAAAGAATTTGCTGCCATTTTGACGAGGTGGCTCGGCGTTCAGATGCAGAGACTAGACAACGTTTCTTTGCTTTTCTGCAACACTGAATAAATGCTCGACCCGTTTAACGTAACTACAATGTTTGACAAAACATATTTGTACCATTCTTTCAATATAGTTCTTTTCCTTTGTTACAGTTAGTAATTGCTACTTTTTTTTGTTTTGTTTGCCTGTCTAGGAATTTTGATAAAATAATTTCAGAACATGATGTTAACATAATAGATTTTGATTTCGCTTTGATTTATTTTGTTTAATATCTGTATTTCAAAGCTTACTATGTTTTTATATCAGTGTAGTGTGTCATACATATGCGTTTTAAAATGATTATTGGGTGAGTAAGATAATAGGCACACAGCGTTCGTACTATTGCCAACTGACACTTATTTCTCTTTGCTTAAAAATATACGCTTCCCGAAGGACTGTAGGAAAATAGGTCCTGGGATTTAAGTACTTCAATATCAAATTACAGTCACACAATTCTCAGCTTTTTTCTGCTTAATCATCTCTTCGATATTTGAGATTGAAATGTGGGAACACATTCCCTTGAGGGAGCTGTTCACAGTCATGAACAAGTATTAGTTTGTCTACTTACTAATAGCATTTACATTCACATTTTATTTTATTGACACCAACAACAGGACACTCTTTTTGCTCGATATGAATCGATATGGAGATAAAACCAACAAACGCATAGGCAGATATAAGAATATGTTATAAATTAGACGCAATGACGTGTACATGTTTGGCCAATTTGTGTCCATCTTCAGAGATGTGTTATACAAAGGATATATTACAAAAACTTCAAAAACCAATGCAAAAGTATTAAATATTAAGCTTTAAAAATATATGATGTACATGTACAATATACGTTCAAATATAAAATGCAGATAACATTATTTGTGTTAAATCTAAGTGAATAGTGAGTGTTCCATGTAGCTATTGTGTACTGTTTCGCCATCGAAGTGAAGTGGTATTGTTGTGTCGGTAGGCCTGTGTACTCCTTTTATAATACGTTTATTATATGTCTCTACATGTTTCGAGTACTATGTGTTCGAAACATGTACAGACATATAATAAACATATTATAAAAGGAGTACACAGGCCTACCGACACAACAATACCACTTCACTTCGATGGCGAAACAGTGCACAACAGCTACATGGAATAAAATAAACTTATTATAAAACAAGATTTTGTGCATTAAGTTGGTTAATTACTAAGATTATAGAAATTTCAATTAACCTCTTGCAGACTAGACAGTAGAAGACGAGAGTGATATGATGATAATGAGGAGGAGGAGGAGGAGGAGGAGGAGGAGGAGGAAGTGGAAAGAGACACTACTTCTTTTATGAGGAAAGAGAAGTACGCGACTCTTTAAGTTCTCACTGCCACCGGGTGACACACTGCCACCGGGTGACACACTGCCACCGGGTGACAGCCCATTTGCAGTTGAATAAATATTATTATTATTAGATCCCGTTTGTCCTTCTCGTAAAGATTGGCTGGCGACAAGATAGAAGCTGTGAAGTGAAGAAAGTAAAGGATGGAAAGTGGTCTGGTAGAACATGCAGCTGAGGGAAAAAGTCAAGCATCTGGACATTAACTGTCTGAACACCGACTTTCATGTACTGTGTACATAAAATTTCATTTCACGTCTTAAAGAGAAAAAACACCATACGACTTATAAACACCAAACGTTAATACTGTATATGTAAAAGGTGGTTGTTTATTAAGAAAATCACACGAGCCACATAAATGAACTTGTGGAAAAATGGAGTGTTTCGTAGTTTCACAATAGAAGTAGTTACACGTTTTTGCAGACCTGTTTAAACGGCTATTTACTGACACACCATTCGTTTCGCGTACGCAGTAATTTATGTCACCATCTGAGCGCAATTAAACTTGCGCTTTTTAGCACAATATACAATGCCCATACGAATTAGCCGACATTTGTTACGAACGCCGGCGACGACCATTTTCCACGTAATTTCACCCCATCAGACACAGAGCCATAACCCTTCAGCTGTCGGCGCAGTACATGCATGTGAATTTTCTGCATTAAGTAACTGATTGGAAAACAAAAGGTTGGAAAATATAATCACATGAATTATTTATTAGCTCGGGAAGCCAAACAGAAGCCTTTTTCCCCTCTTAGAATTCGGAAAATCACTCTTACAGTTCTTGGCTTGCAGATAATTTGACCTAATCAGGGGCTAGTCAGGATCTGAAGGGCCCAGCCACACCGTTCCCGTCAGTCACTGAACTGAACAAATTTCTACGAAAAGGCAATTTATAAATCTGTGACTGTACATCAGCCACCCCCTTTTAATTGCGTAACAACTTAATGGCTCGAGCTTATGATTTTATGGATTGTATGTTAGTACGTGAAATGATACATTAATTGTAAGTGGGGGAAGCATAGATTGAGACAACATTGTGAAATACGTGCCAAATAAAAAAAAACTTTAACATACACGCGTAACACATAACAGTACCTTTCCCTAGGCAGCCTGAAATTTAGAATCCCTAAAGAAGTTACGAAACAATTAAATAATCTTGACGGAACTTACGAGGTCAACATTTTATTTTGCTGTGAATTAATTACGAATACTCTCAAGCACAACTCTACCTTTATTGTCAAATATATTTTGTTTACAATAAACAAAATATTTTAGCCCCAAAGACTTATCCTAAGTCTTCATATAAAATGTACAAAAGGAGGTAAATGGCTGTCATTACATATTTTCCTTTAGTTTAAAAAACTCTTTTATATAAATAGTTCACAATTGAATACAACTCAGTATTCAGGAAGTTAATAATGATAAACGATATATATAAATGTGGGCCTCACACTGAAGTATAAACATGTAACAAACCCCCCGATTATCTCCTGCTATATTTGTACATAAACCCTGGTTATGGACTTTTGAGCCAAAATAGGTAGCTTATTTTAACCAACAAGTGTTTTGAAATAAGTGTACATTTGTGTTTGACGACGTTATAATTAATGAACAATTACTTATAAAATATAGCGTGTTATCACACATAAAAATATTTTATTTTGCATTTTGTCACCTGTATGAACAACAACCCGTGTCGTCGAATTATGGGATGAAATGTACATGTTTTAATCACACTAAGTAACTTAAACTTCCCTACTGGTGTTCTACCCCACGTGGTAAATCACACCGTACAAAATCATCCGAAAAATTAGTTTCAACTAATTAAGAATTTTCCTACCGTCATGAAGAAGATTAACTTCATCATAAAATTCTGTCCCTGGACACACCCCTGAGCCGATTGAATACAGTTCAAGTCTTCTGCCCAGCTTTTCAAAATTCACGTAGTTCCGTATCTATATTTCGTCTTCCAATAAGAAATTCAACAAAATTTCGCAGGCAATACTCATTTAACTCTGCAAGCCACATTCCCTCTTTACCACGTTTATCCTGTACACTAGAATTAAAATTTTTCCTCATTTTATATATATATAGATGTCTATACTTTATACCCGTATTTTATTTTAAAAAAGGATGATTAAAATAAACTTCATATCCAGGACGTCATGGTTTCTTATTTTTTCTTCTGATGGGATGTGCAGAAAATGTTTGATGCACTTTCCTTATTTCTGTTTGTCAGTACCGGAAAACATTTCATAATTTCTCAAGACCACTTCTATCCATGTCACTCTTCCAGTCTACTGATAACTTATTTTGTAGACAAAGAGTCGTTCAGAAAGCAAAGGTATTTCCCAAACTTACCGCAGCCAGAATCAAGGGCAGGATCACTAGAGAAGCCAGGATCCTCATTCTGATATGTAACAGTGTCATCACAATAACACTTTGGTGCTGTGTGTCGACTAGTATTTATATGAGGTGCTACCACACCCAGAAAATTAAAAAAATACGTACATTGTGCAGCAACATTGATGTGAACATGACGGATGCAGAAGAAAAGCAGAATATCACGTATCAGTCCACAGATGGATAAAGCTTCAAAGACTGATTTATTCCTATTCTGTTTTTGGTATTGAGGAATAATAATAAATTAAAGAGCATTACAATTTAGGTGATAATCTTAAAAATGTCGTGTATTGCAAACTGAAAATTTTACATATAACATTCGAGACTTTACATAAACACATTAATCGATGTGTATGTCCTTCCTGCACTCATATTACTCTAAGTAAGACATTACTGTTACCTAATATGTAATATCATTTCAGAAAGTTAATAATAATAATAATAATAATAATAATAATACAGTTCGCAAAAACTATATCAGGTATACAAAAATTAAATTAAAATTAATGCAGAATGGCAAGTAATCATGGAACTGGATTTACGGTCGGAAGTACCTTACTAGAATTTAAAGGCGCAATTTATATTCGTACATCGGGATAACAGAATGACAGAAGTTGCATAACCTTAAATCCTATTAAGGTAATGTGAATTTGATGTTGCTGTATACTTTTGATTGATGTTCCGTGGACTACAAGAAGTCTGGATATCGGTGACACTTTCGAATAGGAAGTACTGGGAGAAAGGACTTCCTAAAAATAATTGCATCAATATAAATACCGGGTAACTCATAAGTCCCTCCGGAACTTCCGAATTCGGCTGCGCAACAACCAAGACAGACACAGCAGGGTGGACATATCGAGCACCTGTAAGGTAGGACAGAAACTTGGAGTGCCTCTCCCTCTGTTGACATGCTCCCCTTCGGCGTGACCATCCCGGCTACTGTACCGCAGAAGTCGGAAATCCTGGGACTTATGAATTACCCTGTAGTTATTACAAAATTTACTTATCAGTAAGGATAGTGGACAAGAGACCCTTAGAAAAAACAGAGTGGGGAAAATCTTAGAAGAGATAGAAAGACTAAATCTTACAAGAAACGAATCGTATTAAACCAAATGAACTTGAACTATATAGAGATACTGATTATGATGATGTTTACGATTATGATTACCACGACAATGACGGTGATGATGATGATGATGATGATGATGACGACGGTGAAGATGATGATGATGACAGCATTTCTGTGACTATTTTTCACCTCCATGCACCTGAACTAGCTGAAAACAATGGAACCCGTCCTCAATATTTCGCGTTTTCTGAATGTTTTAAAATTGTAATATCCAAGAACTGTTTAATAAACATTCGTAGATAAGATTAATCGCTGATACCTCACGCTGAACATCTTATGCTTAATTCCATGATATCTTAATTATCAACATGAAACACAGCAGAAAAGAGAATTTACCAGGTAGCCGTACTCTCATTTTAAATTCCACAGAGCAAATAACTTTGAAGCTGCACATATTTCTAGAACTTTTAAGCATGCAACATTTACGCACTCTTCATTAAATGGAGAAACCTCTCAGTCGTTTGCAAAGCCATAATTCTGCTATCATGAATAGCAGAATATTAAGAAGAAATCGAAGGGGCTTCCATTGATAATCCTATTTAATATAAAGGAAACTGGCAACTTTATGCACAGTTCTTTAAAAAGCAACATAGGATTATTCTTGTCCATGATATACATAAATTTTACTTTATGATAAGGACAGTAGGGCGAAAGAAAGGAATGTCTTTAGCAAACGCATAAGCAGTTAAGATAAAGAGGTTGTCGCCATAGACCATTGACTGAAGAAGTCAAATTTAAGAAAGGTGAATGAGTTATATGACACGTATGTATGAGTTGCATGACGGAGAGGCTAGGTGAATGAGTTATATGACACGTATGTATGAGTTGCATGGCGGAGAGGCTAGGTGAATGAGTTATATGACA
>Ga0123355_10019043_pt1 | contig 10920 bp, 7 predicted proteins | sample TergutEmb28metaG_3_FD_89872 | JGI IMG/M metagenome (GOLD analysis project Ga0123355, IMG submission 89872) | Embiratermes neotenicus P1 segment gut microbial communities from Petit-Saut dam, French Guiana - Emb289 P1 | ecosystem: Host-associated > Arthropoda: Insects > Digestive system > Gut ...
AGAGCAAAATCCAAATCTAATGCAGACCATCACGCGGCAGAGCGAGATTTTGCGGCGGGATGCGCTGTTTTTAGATCGACTTGCAATGGAGACGTTTGCGGAGTTGCAGGGTCATTGTAGGGGACGCACACCCGGGCGTCCCGCATCCCAGTCTTACCCTGATTTACAACAGTGCGGCAAAAACTGCAACTACGGGACGCCCGGGTGTGCGTCCCCTACATGGGACGATATGCAAAATTGCAGTCATTACGAGAACAATTATCAACCATCTGCGGGCGGCAAAACGTCGCCCCTACAAGGTCCTTGCAAAGGCAAATGCCCACAGCAGGTGAGTCTGTCTGCCAAAGCGCTGCTTGCCCTAGACCCTGCTATTTCTTCCCGTGTTGTTGCACTTGCGATCCAAGCCGTAGGCGGTGAGGCGGCTGAAATTCATGTGCGGCAGGTGTTGGAACTTGCACAACATGCCAATCCATCTGCCAGAGCAGATTTGCCCGGCTGTGAGGTTCGACGGGAATATGACCATTTGGTATTTGCCTCTGGGATGGAAATGCGAACATCCTTTTTATCACAGGTTTTGCCCTCATCGGGGACGGTTTTTATCCCGGAAGCAAGACTTCAAATCACAGTTTTGCCGAAAGCGGAAGAGAAAACGGGAAAAGTTCCCACTTTTCTCTTTCAAAGTGCGTCTATTTGTGGTAAGATAAGCGTTAGGTCGAGACAAATAGGGGATTCTATCCGCTTACAGGGTTCGATTGGGACGAAAACGGTAAAAAAGTTAATGATTGAGCGTAAAATTCCTGCGCATATGCGAGACAATTTGCCTGTTTTTATAGATGACCTAGGTGTAATTGCAGTCTTTGGGCTTGGAATTTCTACGCGTGTTGCACCGAAATCGGGTGAAGAAACGCTTGGCATTTTTGTAGAGGAGCTTGGAAACGATGCATAAAGACATAGAAAGCCTACTGTTTGACGAGGCGGCAATCCATGAAAAGGTAAGAGAACTCGGACGTGAGATTACAGCGGACTACGCGGGGAAAACCCCCATGTTAATCGCGGTACTCAAGGGGTCTTTCATGTTCATGGCAGACCTTGTGCGCGCCATTGATCTACCTTGCCAGATTGAATTTTTAGGTCTATCTTCCTACGGTGACCAGACCGCGTCAACCGGTGCTGTCCGGATTACACGCGACCTTGATGTTGACATTGAGGGACGTGATGTGATCATTGTAGAGGATATTCTAGATTCGGGTCTTACTTTGAGCTATCTGATGGGATACCTGCAAGGCAGAAAGCCCGCCTCGATGGAGATTTGTACCTTGCTTGACAAGCCGGAGCGGCGCAGAGCGGAAGTGTATCCGCGTTATATGGGTGCGCAAATCCCAGACGCATTTGTGGTAGGCTATGGACTTGACTTTGCAGAGCAATACCGAAATCTGCCGTATATCGGCATCTTAAAACCTGAAGTTTACCAATAGGTTTAACACCTATTGTGATACTAATTTTCGATGAAAGGCTATCGAAATATGCCCGCTTTGCGGGCTGGTTTTGCGCAAAATGCGTGCAAAACACAGAAGTTCCAAAATAATATGTTTTTTTGGAGCTATTATGAGAGGAGTGTGACGATTGAACAAGAGACCGAATAGAGCGAGTAATCTGGGGCTGTTTCTCCTGGTTGCGCTGATCCTGTTAGGGACTTTCTATGCCTTGCGCATGACACAGCAAGAAGATCGTTTGGTATATTCCGACATTCGTGCCTATTTCGAAAGAGAAGAGGTGCGAGAAGTTCGCGTTGAGGGTACAGAGCTGATTCTCAGCATTCAACCCCCGGAATCGCCAATGGGACCGCCCTTCAAAGAAGTAGAATTTGAGCTTGAGAGTTTTGCGCTCTTCTACAATGATTTCAACGACTTGATCGTGGAACAGTTTCATGCGGGGATTATTCTAAACTACGACTACAGCCGGGGTTGGCAAGCGCCCTGGTGGCTAACTTTGCTTCCATATTTGCTTATCATTGGGATATTTTTCTTTATCTGGTATATGATGATGAGTCGTGCCCAAGGCGGCGGAGAACGCGGCGGCGGTGGGATGCGTTATGGAAAAATCAAGCCGCGACTTGGAACTGACGAGAAGAAAAAAGTACTCTTCTCCGATGTTGCCGGAGCGGACGAGGAAAAAGCAGAACTGCAAGAGATTGTGGAATACCTGAAAGACCCGGGACGTTATACAGAGCTTGGTGCGAAGATTCCGACAGGTGTACTCCTTGTGGGTCCGCCGGGAACGGGTAAAACCTTGATCGCCAAAGCAGTTGCCGGAGAAGCAGGGGTACAGTTCCTCAGCATTTCAGGTTCTGACTTTGTCGAGTTGTATGTTGGTGTGGGTGCGTCCCGCGTGAGAGATTTGTTCGATCAAGCCAAGAAAGCGGCGCCCTGTATCATCTTCATTGACGAGATTGACGCAGTGGGTCGTCAGCGCGGTGCCGGAATGGGCGGCGGACATGATGAAAGAGAGCAGACGCTGAACCAGCTCTTGGTCGAGATGGACGGTTTTGGCACAAACGAGGGTGTCATTGTCATGGCGGCAACGAATCGGAAAGATATCTTAGATAACGCGCTGCTTCGTCCGGGTCGTTTTGATCGTCAGGTGTATGTAGGACTTCCTGATGTAAAAGGTCGTGAGGCGATACTGAAAGTCCATGCCCGGGGCAAGCCCCTGGGTGAGGATGTAGATCTGGCTTCCATTGCACGTGGGACCCCCGGATTCACAGGGGCGGATTTATCGAACCTATTAAACGAAGCGGCCTTGCTTACAGCACGGCGGCAAAAGCGGTTTATCACCATGTCTGAACTGGAAGAAGCAGTGCTCAAGGTTATGGCAGGACCGGAGAAGAAGAGCCGTGTGGTGACAGAGAAAGAGCGTAAACTCACCGCTTTCCACGAAGCAGGACACGCAGTGGCAGCGCGGTATTTGAAGAATGTGGACCCTGTGCATCAGATCACCATCATCCCACGAGGCGGAGCCGGTGGTATGACGGTGTACCGCCCGCAAGAGGATAAGAATTACCGTTCCCGCAGTGATATGTTTGAGCGCATTGTCACCGCCATGGGCGGACGTGTGGCGGAAAAGCTGTACATGGATGACATCTCCACAGGGGCTGTGAGCGATATTCAGCAGGCGACAGCCATTGCACGTGCTATGGTGACCCAGTATGGGATGAGTGAGAAACTTGGACCAATCTCCTTTGATTCCAGTGGATCATCCGTTTTCATCGGACGTGACTTTGCCCAGACAAAGGCGTATTCAGAGAAGATCGCAGCGGAGATTGACGAGGAGATCAAACGCATCTTTGACGAAGCGATGGTCCTGTGTGAGAAAATTCTCACCGATCATGCGGACATCATGGTCAAAACGGCAGAGTATTTGCTGGAGCATGAAGTGATGGATGGGAACGTCTTTGACTACCTCTGTGAACACGGCGAGCTTCCCGCAGGCAAAATTGCCAGTGCCAGCCTGTTTACAACCCATGAAGCGCCGGAAGAAAAGGCGCGCGTGTCGGAAGAGATTGATCAAATCTTAGACCAAGCACGGCGTGAGACGGGCACATTTGAACATTTGCTGTATGGCAAAGAGACAGCAGAGGAAGCAGAACTCCCAGACGAGGAAGATAAGGAAGACGAAAGTCTGTAGAGATGGCTATCTTGCTGTCAGCACGATAAATGATCAAATGCAAACGGGCGGCAAAATGCCGCCCCTACGCATGTTTGGAGGAAATCAGTATGAAATTAGGCATTGTAGGACTTCCCAATGTGGGGAAGAGTACGCTATTTAACGCGATCACAGAAGCGGGACATGCAGAGGCTGCCAATTATCCCTTTTGCACCATTGACCCGAATGTGGGCACAGTAGCTGTGCCAGATCAGCGGTTGGATTTTTTGACGGCGCTGAATAAACCGAAAAAAGTTACGCCGGCGGTGATTGAATTTGTAGACATCGCAGGGCTTGTCAAGGGTGCGTCTCAGGGTGAGGGTTTGGGCAACCAATTTTTGTCCCACATTCGGCAGACCAGCGCCATTGTCCATGTGGTGCGCTGTTTTGATGACGATAACATCATCCACGTAGAGGGTGCGCCAGACCCCATCCGCGATATTGGGATCATTGAGCTTGAACTCATTATGAGCGACCTAGAACAAGTCGGTCGCCGGATTGAAAAGGCGAAGAAAAATGCCAAAGGCGGCGATAAACAGGCAGCGCGTGAGATTGAGATATTCACAGAGTTGTATGAACACTTAGACGTAGGACAGTCTGCCCGCAGTTTTGAAACACCAATCGAGAGCGATCAAGCAATTGTAGCGCAAGCGGATTTGCTGAGCATGAAACCCATGATCTACGCCGCCAATATGGATGAGAGTGAGATTGCAAAGGGCAATCCATACTACGAGCAAGTGGTGGCATATGCTGAAAAAGAGGGAGCGCAGGTGCTTCCCATCTCTGCAAAAGTGGAGCAGGAGATTTCACAATTACCTCAAGAAGAGCGTGAGCTATTTCTATCAGAGCTTGGGCTGGAACAATCGGGACTTGACCGAATGATTCAGTGTTCGTATACACTCCTTGGTCTCATCTCCTATCTCACCGCAGGACCGGAAGAAGTGCGTGCATGGACAATCACAGAGGGTACCCGCGCACCCCAAGCGGCAGGGAAGATTCATTCCGATTTTGAGCGGGGTTTCATCCGCGCGGAAGTGGTTGCCTTTGCTGATCTAGAACGAGAGGGTGACATGACAGCGGCACGGGGGAAAGGTCTTGTGCGCTCTGAGGGCAAAGAATATGTAATGCAAGACGGAGACGTTGTGCTGTTTCGATTCAATGTGTAATGTGGGATAAATGACCGTATGGGCAGACCTTGTGTCTGCCCTGTGCAAGATTGCTGAGCGGGCAGACACAAGGTCTGCCCATACGATTGTGTCCGATCTGTAAATCTCTGTACAGGGAGATTTACAGAAGTTGTATATATATGATATACTATACAGTGATCGTTAAAAGGGAAAGTAGGTGCAGGACGCTTGGTCATACGTGAACTCAAACACAGGGCTAGGACAGTCATATTTGCCGAACGCAGACCGCACTTTCTTACGATTACCATGCTCTACATGTTTATCTGGGTCGCTTTGATGCAACTGGTGACGAGACTGTCAAATTATGGACATTTTGTGCAGGAGATCATGGAGCAGGCAAGAATAAGCATGGATGATTTTGTGCGCTTTGGCACTTTGCCTGTGTTTGAACTGCCGATCTTTGAGATTACACTGTTCGGGAAATTCTTTCTCATCGCCCCTTGGATATTTTTGTGGGTGATAGACCTTGGGTATCTCTATTATATACGCGGCACAGTTCGAGGAGAAACCTTGGGGTATCGGGCGATTTTCGAAGGTTTTAATTATTTCATCCGCGGAATCCTGCTGCGATTCTTACAGGCCTTGCTCGTGGGTATCGGGGCAGTGCTGTTCATTGCGCCGGGCATTGTGCTTCTTTGTGGGTTCTCACAAGTGAACCTCTTGCTTTTAGATCATCCGGACAAGGGTGTTTTCTGGTTCTTCAAAGAGTCTTGGCGGCTTATGCGGGGACGCAAATGGGCATATTTCTGCTTGGTGCTCAGTTTTATCGGATGGTACCTGCTCACAGGGCTTCCTTTCATTAGCCTTGCGGCGAGACTTTGGTATATGCCCTATTATACAACAACACGCGTACACTATTATAACAGCATCACAGGACAAGAACCGTCTCCGGAAGCGGAATGGAAACGTCCCGGCATGTTTTAATTATCACGAGGGAAAAGAGAGGCAAGACATGATTACGGTAAATGATTTGGGATTACATTTTGGTTCGCAGAAACTGTTTGATCGGGTTGATCTACAGTTTGCGGCCGGCAATTGTTATGGCATTATCGGTGCAAATGGCGCGGGAAAGTCTACATTTCTGAGACTCATCTCAGGGGAGATTGAATCCACCAGCGGACATGTGAGCATCCAGCCGGATGTGCGCATGAGTGTACTGCGGCAGGATCAGGAGATGTTCAACGACTACTCCGTAATGGAGACGGTCATGATGGGGAATGCCCCCTTGTATCAGTGCGGGCAAGAGAAAGACGCACTATATCTTAAAGAGGACTTCTCTGACGAAGACGGACTGCGGGCGGCAGAGCTGGAAGAACAGTTCGCGGAGCTTGGCGGCTGGGAAGCCGAGAGCGAGATTGCACAAATGCTTGTGGGTCTTGGGATTCCCATTGACCTGCATGAAAAGCAGATGACAGAGCTCACAGCGCGGCAGAAAGTTAAGGTGCTTCTGGCACAGGCGCTGTTTGGAACACCGGATATTATCATCTTGGACGAGCCCACCAACAATCTGGACATTGATTCTGTTGTTTGGCTGGAAGACTTTCTCTTAAACTTCGAGGGGACTGTTTTGGTGGTCTCCCATGACCGTTATTTTCTCAATACCGTATGTACGCACATTGTGGACATTGACTTTGGGAAGATTAAGCTTTATGTGGGTAACTACGACTTCTGGTATGAATCCAGCCAGTTGATGCAAAAGCTCATGCAGGATCAGAACAAGAAGAATGAAGATAAGATCAAAGACTTGGAAGAATTTATCCGGCGTTTCTCGGCGAATAAATCCAAGAGCCGTCAGGCAACCAGCCGGAAAAAGCTGATCGAGAAGCTGACAGTGGACGAAATGCCCGCGTCTTCTCGCCGTTATCCTTGGGTTGGCTTCAAGGGCGAGCGTGAGGTTGGGAAAGACATTCTCACAGTGTCTGAGATATCGAAGACCGTTGATGGAGTGAAACTCCTTGACAATGTGAGCTTTCTGCTTGGGAAAGAGGATAAGGTTGCCTTTATTGGAGAAAATGAACTGGCAATTTCTACCCTGTTCCAGATTCTAACAGGAGAGATTGAGCCGGATTCCGGCGAGGTGAAATGGGGCGTAACCACCAGCCGAACATATTTTCCCCGTGACCATTCCTCCTATTTTGAAGAGAACTTGAACCTCATCGACTGGATGCGCCAGTTCTCTGAGGACAAGCGGGAGAGCTTTATCCGCCAATTTTTGGGACGGATGCTCTTTAGCGGAGATGATGTGTATAAGCAGTCCACCGTTCTCTCCGGAGGAGAGAAAGTGCGCTGTATGCTCAGTAAAATGATGCTCTCCGGTGCCAATGTATTGCTATTTGACCAGCCGACAAACCATTTGGATATGGAGAGCATTGCGGCATTGAATAATGGCGTGGAAGCTTTTGCCGGAAACGTGCTCTTTACCACACATGACCATCAGCTCATTCAAACGGTTGCAAATCGCATCATTGAGCTCACGCCGGAGGGAACGATCATCGACCGCCGGATGAGCTATGACGAATATGTAGAATCACGCCGCGCTGGAGCATAATACTGATTTTCGATAAAAACTATCGAAAATGCGTCCGCTCTGCGGGTTGGTTTTGCACAAGAACCGTGCAAAACGCGTCTACATGAAATTCCAATATAAAAACAAAAGGACATGTTTTTATTTAGAACGAATATAAGCAAAATATAGGGGGAAGCGCTATGAAGCAAGTTAGAAAGACAAAAATTGTATGTACCCTGGGACCTGCCGCCCAAACGCCTGAAATTATACGGAAGTTGATCGTGACAGGGATGAACTGTGCGCGTCTCAATTTTTCTCATGGAGATCATGCGGAGCATTTGGGTCGAGCCAATATTGTCAAAGAACTTCGGGATGAGCTTAATTTGCCAGTGGCGCTCATGCTTGACACCAAAGGACCCGAGATCCGCACGATGACACTGGAAGAGGGCAAAGTAGAACTCCAAACCGGAGAGAGCTTTATCCTCTATAGTGATGGACGCGCAGGCTCTGCGGCAGGTGTGAGTGTTACGTACCCGCTCTTCAGAGAGCTTTCTGCTGGGAACCGCGTCCTCATTGACGATGGACTCATCGCCCTTGAGGTTGAAGACGTTTGCGGAACAGAGCTCCATTGTAGAATTTTAAATGGTGGCACACTTGGCAGTAAAAAAAGCGTGAATTTACCCGGTGTGAGAATTGAATTGCCGGCGCTTACGGAACAAGATGAGTTGGACATTGCCTTTGCAGCAAAGCAGGACTTCGACTTCATCGCGGCAAGCTTTGTGCGCAAGGCAAGCGATGTGAAAGCGATCCGCCGTGTACTGCGGGAAAACGGCGGAGAAAATATCCGCATTATCGCAAAGATCGAAAACCAAGAGGGTGTAGATCGGGCAGAGGAGATTATTGCCGCGGCTGACGGTATTATGGTTGCCAGAGGTGACCTTGGGGTAGAAATCCCCGCAGAAGCTGTGCCGATGGTGCAGAAGAAGCTGATTAAAAAGTGTGTGGAGATGGGAAAACCTGTTATCACCGCCACACAGATGCTAGATTCCATGACCAGAAATCCCCGCCCGACGCGTGCAGAGGTCAATGACGTGGCAAACGCTGTGTTTGACGGGACAAGCGGTGTCATGCTCTCCGGTGAAACGGCAAATGGGCTTTATCCGGTTGAGGCGGTTTCCACCATGGTGAGTATTGTAAGACGTGCAGAGACCGCAGAGGAGTATATCTATGCGCCTTATGCAGAGCAACAAGAGCCCAAAAAGGAACAGGTTGGTATTTCAGACGCGATTACACACGCGGCGTGTACCACAGCACAGCTCTTAAATGCCGATGCCATTATCACAGTTACCACCACAGGGACTACGGCACGGCTCATCTCCCGCTTCCGTCCCCGTTGCCCGATTGTGGCGGTTACACCTTTGGAGAAAACAAAACACCAACTTGCGATCTCCTGGGGGATTTCCCCCTGTGTGGGTGAAATCAAAGAGAGTGCGGATGTACTCTTTGACATCGGTGTAAAGCGCGCCAAAGAGATTGGTATGGTGGAAGACGGCGACATGGCAGTCATCACCGCCGGAATGCCCACCGGAGTCAGCGGCATGACGAGCATCATCAAAGCCCAAGAGGTATAGGGGCGGCTGTTCTGCCTAAAAGGCTCCTTTTCCAAAGGAGCTGCCGCGAAGCGACTGAGGATTGCATTTCACCAAACTGGGATGCAGGACAATCCTCCGGCACTTCGTGCCACCTCCTTTGAAAAAGGAGGCTTTGGACTTGCAGATCAATTGAACTCTTACAAGGCATCAAACCAGACCCCATGTTGTCGCAGTTGGCAATATGGGGTTTTTCAAGAGGGGGAAGCCAGATGCAAAAGAGAGCACTCGTCACAGGCGGGGCGCGTGGGATTGGCGCGGGTATTTGCCGAGAGCTTGTACGTGCAGGCTGGGATGTGACGATACACTATCACACATCAGAGAAAGCGGCACATGCCCTTGCCGCTGAGATCGGCGGTGTGTCTATCTGTGCTGACCTGCGGGATGTGGAACAGATTCGTGCCATGTTTGCATCTGTGGGCGCCGTAGATCTTTTGGTGAACAATGCAGGCGTCGCAGAGTATGGATTATTTGCTGATTTGACGGATTCCCGACTGCGGGAGATATTTGCAGTCAATGTAGAGGCCATGTTCCATTGCACACAATGCGTTTTGCCCCATATGCTACAGACCAAGCAGGGCGTGATACTCAACATTTCCTCCATCTGGGGGATGGTGGGCGCTTCTTGCGAAGTTGCGTATTCCGCCTCGAAAGCGGCAGTGATCGGATTTACCAAGGCTTTGGCAAAAGAGCTTGGACCGTCCGGCATTCGTGTCAACTGTATCGCACCCGGCGCGGTGGAGACAGAGATGATTTCGACTCTCTCGCCCGAAGACGTGGAAGCCATTCGCGGGGAAACGCCCCTTGGGATGGTGGGTGAGGTTTCCGATGTGGCGCATCTGGCGGTATTTTTGGCATCGGAGCAGGCGCGGTTTATGACAGGACAAGTGATCAGCCCCAATGGGGGCTTTGTGATATGATTTGAGGTGTAATCTATGTTAGATACCATTGCAGCCATTGCCACAGGAGATCAAATCAGCGCGATTGGCATCATACGCATCAGCGGTGCGGAAACATGTGCTGTAATTCGGCGCGTATTCACCGAGCGCGGTGGGTGGAATGTGTCTGACTTTGCGCCGCGCAAGCTCTATTACGGTACACTCGCCGATGAATCGGGCAATGTGATTGATCACTGCCTGTGTACAATCAGCCCTGCGCCCCATAGCTATACAGGGGAGGACACGGCGGAGCTTCAGTGCCATGGCTCTCCTGTACTCTTGCAGTCGGCACTGGCGGCACTCCATGCGGCGGGTGCGCGGCAGGCGACGGCGGGGGAGTTTACGAAGCGGGCGTTTTTAAATGGAAAACTTGACCTTGTGCAAGCGGAAGCTGTGATTGATCTAATCCATGCAGAGACAGCCCAAGCGGCAAAAAACGCCGCAGGGCAACTGGGCGGTGCCATGTCACAGCGGACAGACGCGGTGTATGACGGACTGCGGGATATCCTGGCTCATTTTCACGCAGAGCTGGACTATCCGGATGAGGACATTGAACCATTTTACCTCCCGGAATATCGGGCATCTATGGCGGCATATGCGGCGGATTTAGAAGCGCTCCTTGCCACTTGTCGGCGGGGGCAGATTATGACTCGCGGGGTAAAGACGGCGATTTTAGGACTCCCCAATGTGGGGAAGAGCAGTTTGCTTAATGCGCTTCTCGGCTATGAGCGTGCCATTGTGACAAATATCCCCGGCACAACGAGGGATACTTTGGAAGAGCGCGTCTTGGTGGGGGATGTTTTGCTCCGACTCACAGATACAGCGGGGGTGCGTGAGACCGGAGACGAGGTTGAGAGGCAAGGCGTTGCGCGGAGCATGATGGCGGCGCAGGAAGCGGAGCTGATCCTCGCAGTGTTCGACGGCACACGTCCGCCGGA
>Ga0123355_10019044_pt1 | contig 10920 bp, 9 predicted proteins | sample TergutEmb28metaG_3_FD_89872 | JGI IMG/M metagenome (GOLD analysis project Ga0123355, IMG submission 89872) | Embiratermes neotenicus P1 segment gut microbial communities from Petit-Saut dam, French Guiana - Emb289 P1 | ecosystem: Host-associated > Arthropoda: Insects > Digestive system > Gut ...
CAAAAAAAAAAAATCACAAATATTTTTTTTTACCACCCCCAAAAATATAATCCAACAAAAAAAAAAAGTAAAGGGGAATTGCTTTGGGAAATTCCCCCCCCCCCCCCCCCGTAGGTCATGTCGTGTGGTGAATGCTGATATACCCAAGGAGGCATTCTTTACGGCACTGCGGGAACATTCCGATATGACGTAATGTGGAAGCAGTTTTAATTAATTAAAATCGATGGAAATAATTGAAGAAACTACACCACTTCAATGTCATTTAACGTCATATACATGCCGCCTATAAACGCCGGTTTGTGTTCGTTTGCCGGAGTGGCTGATCTGCCAAGCGCCAAAATATGAAGGCCTATATTTGTTTGTGAGGATAAACGTGTGTAAACAAGTCCATCATTGCAGTCTCAGTTTTATGGTTCTTTGCGTTGATATTTGAAGTTTAAAGTTATAATTCAGCTATATTAAATTTAGAAACATCAGTATTATTGAGTAGACTGAAGGCTTTTCTTTTGAGTTTTCAATAGATATGGTCCTAGTAGCGGCTTGTATGTACAACAGACACTAAGTCGAATCTGCAGCGCTGCAAGCCGGTTGAGAAGTGTTGGTCTGGGGCAATGTTTCTTAACCTACTGCAGACCGCTTACAAGATCTCACAGATTCTGCAAACCCCGTCCCCAAACTTATCTGTGCTTGTGGACTCCTAAGAAAGAACACATGGTAATGATTAAATTTAGAATACTTTCAAATAACAACAACAACAAAAAACTATATAAATTATATAACGTAAAAGAAGGTGTAAGTCAATGCAAATATTTATTATAGAAATACGAATATACTTGTAGTGACGACAAAACTAAGATAATGAAAATCCTCAATAGGAAAAACTTACATATTATTCTTAGCTTACCTGTAACGTGCTATGCAATTATCCCATAGAAAGAGGTTTTATAAGCGTCACTGTGGCGATCAAGGCTCGAACCAGGTTGTAGCACCAATGTGATAATGAAATACGTCGTCTAACACATTAACAAATTTCAGCACAACAATTTTCCCTGCTGATTTGTATGGGAAGACAAAAAAGTGATTTTGTAGATAAATGGGTCGGGCCACTCCTTTAGAACAACTAATCTAGTAGAACTCAACCCACTGTACTATTTAGTGCAAGGTCGTCTTGTCATTGAAAAATACTCATAGCTCTTAACAGAGCTATATAATTCAGCAGTATAAAGGCTTGTAAAGCTAATGTTTTACTCTCGCTGTGTGCTGATTTAAAAGTGATACTGCTTTAGGCACCTAATTAGATACATGCTTTAATATACTAATGAATAGGTATTGTATGTAATGTAATTTTGTTGTATAGTACGGATCTGAAGTTTGGTATCTCGCAAGGAAAGGATGTAAGACTTGGGTGAGTGAGAATAAAGTGATGAAAATCAAGAACAAGTGGCAGGGAGCGGGAAAAAATTTAATAACGATAATCGTAACCATGTGTGGAACTAGACTTCGCCAAGCGTTAGAGCAATCAAGTGAAGAAGAAAGATATTTGGGGGGAGGGGGGGGGAGAAGTAGCACTCTTGTGTGAGATGAAAAATTTGTATTGTAATAAGGCAGGCAATGCATGTATAATGTAATATTGAGGCGCGTTCGTACAAACATTTTTGCAGTGGAAAACAATAAGTATTATATATTCTGAGTGTGTGTGTGTGTGTGTGCATTTGCGTGTGTGTGTGTGCGTGTGTGTAGCATGTAATGCACACGCGCCATGTTGTCGCCAACGGCCTGCCCCCCTGTACAGTATTTTTCCACGTTATCTCATAAACAACACGATTTTCGAAGAAACATTTATTGAAAATAAAATGTATGTTTTGGTTTTATGTATAACTTCTGTCTGAAACATTTCTCGTTCTAAGAAGAACTGAGGAGATATCAAAATGTACGTAGGACTTCTTTTAACGTATCCGTTATTCTTGTCAGATTTTCACGAATCTTAAATTTTCTCGACAAATTTTCTAAACATACTTGTAGCTGGACAGCCTGAGTTCGAACCCAAGGACTGACTTCCGCAGACGAAAAGCAGAACCATTTCTGTCATTCAGTGTGATAACTATTATTGTAGGAAGGAAGCGGTTATGGGCAGTTTCTTAGGAATGGCTTCTTCACTTTCATACCGAATGACTGAACAAAACGAATTCTGTACATTTCGTATTGTATAATTATAATATTCGGAACAAAGTCCCCGCTCCACAAAAAGTCACGAACTACCACTGAGCTCGATTATGCTTTCTGGTGCGAGGGTTCCTCAGTTTTCTACAGAGATCACAATTGAAAAGATCGGACAACGGGCAAGACCCAAAGTCAGGAATTTTCTCCGTAACGGGACTCAGCTCTGTGCTGTACTAGCGACGAGTTTGGTATTGGATACAGCAGGTTCTGAGTGTGGAGTTGCATTAATAAACGACCTACGCTCATGCAAAGTTGGAGCCTGATGTTTACGCGTGTTGACTAATACCGAGCTCGCCAATATTCCCTGGGTGAAGCTGACCTCTAGGATGAAGTATTAGTTGGTGGTTCACTATCAACCATTACCACTTCTGGCGCCCGATGGAAGTTGGATATAAGTGGTCGTAAGTGTGGATGTGTGGTTGCATAGTCAAATACCAAATTTAATGAAAGCCCGCCCAGTGTGAGCTGAGGTTTTCCATGCCGACAGACGGACAGACAAACATGAAGAAGCCAATAGTCGCCAATGGTGGAATTTTAAGTGCTTTGTAATAGAGTCGTAGCACACGTTAATGAAACATGAAACATAAATTTCATGCAACATTTCAGTCGTCAGTACTGCACGTGAGGGTCCTGAAATGACAATTTGCATTTGTGCAGAATGCAGTGTTTGGGTAGTTTGTCCAAGTGAGTGGTTAATCCAATTATGAGAGTCTTTCTTGAGAAAACTGAGAGTCGGTCAGTTGATTAGGAAATTTCCCTCCTCTTACGTAAACCGAAGATATATATTACCAAGATTACAATATTCCATTACTGTACCCTGTCCTGAACCAGTTAAATCTTCTTCATGCTCTCACGTCCAAATTATTTTAAAACTCACTTTAATATTATCCTCCCAACCAGGCCTTGACCTTCCATTCCGTTTCCATAATTAATATTCTTAGGCACTCTTTGTCTATAATGTAAATGATAGTCTTTATTTACATCGCGTTGGTCTATTTAGCGACTTGCAATAGGAAAGAATGGTAACAGAGTAGTTCGGTGCAAACACCTCGGTTAATGCTAAGTAGGTCTATTTTTGATCGCGTAAGACGGTTCCTGGCAAGTCGGGTTGCGGCTTGCATTCATGCTGACGGTGAACAGTTTCAGGATATATTTGTTTGTCATCTGTAGTGTCTCGCCCATGGGATAAATAATTTTACAGTTTATGCAGCACATACGTCTTCAAACTATCTGTATCCTGTTAATTAAATGTTTGCAGCCCATGATCATATAAATTTACAAATTAGTTCGGAACGTGAGAAGCTCCCGGCAGCTGTGAATATATTTCTGGACTGTTATGCATGTGTGTATGTGTGTTTATGTGTGTATGTGCCAGAGAGATACAGGGATAGAGCGAGTGCAAACCTTGGCACTTTTCTCAGAAGTTTCCCTCGCGATGAGATTTCAGCATCCTGCTGACAGGTTAGCATCATGGGAAATTTTTTTCCCATTAAACATTTAACACCCAGCAATAAATATATTCATCACATGCTACAATATTTAATAACTCGGCGCTTATTTAACGCAGTGTATTTTTTCCTACAATTCTCACAACAAACGCTGATTACTTCCCTAAAGAGAATTATTGATCTTTGTAATGGAGAGGTTTGTTCTGGGCGACATAATTGGATATTTATATACAAATATATTAGATGAGTTTAAGTCTTCAAAGGATTGACACGTATGAATTCATTCATTCATTCGTTCATTCTGTTATCTGTCTTACGGCAGCTCCCATAGACTCTTCCAACACGAGTTTTCCACTGAGTGCAATCTAGTGTTTCCTCTTTCAATTTACAGTATCGTCTCTTTTTCTGAAAGTCATCCAACAGCTGCTTACTTCCTATTTCTCGTCTTCCCGTCACTTTCATTTTTCTCTCTACCTTTTCTTCAACAAGGTTTTTAAAAAGTAATTTCTTACGTAAGATGTGACCAATCCCATTAGTCTTCCTTCTCGTTGTATGTAGGATATTCCAGTCCTCCTTGACCCTACGTACTACTTCATTTTTCACAGGATCGGTCCAACTTCCTTCTTCAGCTCCACATTTCACAACTTCCCAGGTATTTATGATCTACTTTATGAAGTGTCCAATTTTCAGCACCATACAAAGCTATGATCCAAATGTGGCACCTGAAAAGTCTTTTCCTCAAATTTAAGCCCAATTTGCTGGTGAAAAGAGCCGTATCCTTGTTGAATGCTGCTCTTTCCATGGAAATTCTGAATTTAACTTCACGTGTACCTCTTCCATCATTCTCTTCAAATATATGAAATACTCCACATTCTCCAGTTGTTTTTGATCTATTATAATCGTTGTTAGGGATGATAGCCTTGAGATTCTCATCACCTTAGTTTTTTCCATAGCTTCTTCCAATTTCATTTAGTTTTTCAGTCATGCCATGTAGCATCGTTTCTTCTTTAGCTAGTAGTACAAAGTCTTCTGTATATTTCTCAGTGTGGATACTTGACCTTCTCTTTTGAAGTCTCCAAATCCTTCAAAGGATTCATATGTAAGATATTCGCTGTACAGGTTGAATAGAATCGGCGACAAACAGCATCCTTTTCTAACTGTTCTTCCATCCTTCACTCGTCTTGTCTCCTTAGGTACTGTGTTAATTTAACACTATGATTCATGTACTATTTGCTGACCAAACTTTTTGCGCAAGTTGATACCAGTTCCCTTTATGATCTTCATTAATTTGGCCCAGTTTACACGGTCAAATAAATGCCTTCTGCAAGTCTATGAAGCATGCACATTATTCCTCGTCTATTTTCAAAGCTCGTTCTTGTAGTATTCTCAGCAACCCAGTTGCATCGCTATATCCTTTTCATCTTCTAAATCCAAATTGATCTTCTTCAAGTACGTCTTCTAATTCCCTTTCAATTTTCTTCCCAATATTCTCGCTACCATCTTTGCTGTTAGTGCGATGAGGCTGATTGTGCGACGGTCGCTACAAGTTGCAGCTTTGGCTTCTTCTTTAAGGGAATTATTGTAACTTCAGTGATATTCTTCGGCCACTCCCCAGGTTAATACATATTGTTGACTAGTTGATACATGCATTTTTGTTAACAATTTATAATGATAAAATTACTTTTATCGATATGCTTTCTTTTTTAAATCTCGTAAATTTTCGCCATTCTAGGTTGCCTTAAGAGGCCAAGAGGTAATTACCTCCCTTTCGTTTCACAAATTCCAAATAATACAGCTGTGTTGAAAATGCCAACTACTCCTTCAGTCATCCTCACACTATTAAACCCAGAGGAACTTTTCCTTGGCCGATTACTTCAGATTGGAAGCACTCTAGCATTGAGATAAGGAATGGGGTTTTGCGGAATGGTTTATCTGGCTTAATCTAGTTATTGGTTGGATGTGATTTCCAGCAATAAATAAGACACTTTTTAATGGTTTTGTCAAGTAGAAGGCCGCCAACACTAGGTGAGCAGTGATGCACCAATGGCACTATCATTTATTATGATCTGTTCTTGGACTGTAATGGTAGGATGTTTAACCAGTTACATGCTGAAACTGATATATTCCTCGATTGTTCAATGACTTTTTTTACCCGTGTACGTTCTATAACGTTTAATAGGAAAATAATTGCAAATGATGAATTTTAAAGGACAATTAAAGGAGCAATCGTGGCGTATTATATGCATTGACTCGAGGATACTAATATGTATTTTTTTGCGTGAAATATATACATTTATGGTTTTGTTCAAAAGAACCCGCCAGTGGATTGTATTCTGAACCCGCTGTGGATCCAATGTATACATTCACAACCGAAATCAACATTGTAAAATTATCATCGCGTAATACGTTTAGGTCTTCCCAGACACTCCCTTCCCGTCAGGTGTTTCGAACAGAATTTTCATGCTTTTATTCTTCCATGCCTTTTAATTGCCTTGCAAATCCCATACTTCTTGGTTTCCTAAACTCAGTGCTCTATAGTGGCCAGTACAATTTATGTAACTCCTCTATATGCAATGTCTTCCATTTCCTATTTTTTTTTCCTTCTCATAAGTCCAGACATTCTCCTCAGCTCTCTGTTCTCTAAGACATTCAGTCTACGTTCTTGCTTTCAGTAAGACGTTAATTGCCTCATGTATGTAGAGTAAGGAATAAGTTCACAATCATGTATTTAGCCCCTACACTTTCTTAGATAATGCACTGCAAGAGAAGAGGTGCTGCACTGGTTTTCATTAAAATTTCAAGAATTTATTCTGCTACTAACGTCTTATTGAATGCAATTTTGATTCTTTGGTATGTTCGGAAAATATTTGAACTTGGTTAAAATTTCGAAGGATTTATTATATCAGTAACGACATGTGTCCGCTATATATGGTCTGACGTTAAGTTTAACGAAGCAGACCTACTAGGACTCCAGACATGATGGACCATATTTGGTAAGCGCAAAGCAGGACCCATAATTCCCTGGTCAGGAGAAATCCTGCTGTATTGATAACACAGTAAGAATTATGATAGATTACCGTCTCCAAACATTCCTCAGCCTGTTACGCTGTCACCTCCAGTGTACTTACCTGTATTCTCACTCTGTTGTCTAGCCATTCTATTGACAAATTACTGGTAATGACAACCACGTGATAACCTTCGCTAGCGACTAGCCGTGTTGTCTGCCGCAAACACTTCAGATAATGCCAGAAGAAAATAGAACAACAGGATGAAAAAAAACCATGTCGTACCTAACTTGTCCCAAAGTGTAGGTGTAAGTATGGTATAATACAGTAAAACAGCATAGGTGCAGGTGCAGTAGAGTATAGTATAGTATAGTATAGTATAGTGTAGTATAGAATAGGTATAGCATGTTATGTTATGGTACGGTATAATATAGTATAGTAGGTATAGTGCAGTATAGTATAGCTGAATTTGCAGTATAGCTTGGTGTAGGTGTAGCTATAATACAGTATAGGATAGGTGTATGTATATATGTATGCATGGTATAGTACAGTATAGGTGTAGGTATAGTATGGTATGTTATGTTATGGTACGTTATAGTGCAGTATGGTAAAATATTTAAGTGTAGGTGTAGGTGTAGTATAGTATAGTTATGGTATTATACAGTATAGTATAAGTGTAGTATATATAGTATAGTATAGTACGTATAGTATAGTATAGTATAGTACAGTACAGTAGCCTACAGTAATGTATTGAAGCAAAAGTAGCGTAATTGTGTATAAAGGTACAGTAGTTTTAAATACATTAGCTGGGAATGCAGTGCAGTGAATCTAGCGTAAGCAGGTAAAAATAAACAGAAAAAAAAGCTGAAGTTAACCGAGTAAGGATCTTAATAATATTCCTAATCGGACATAGCGGTTGTACGGTCATCAGTGATACTGTTATTTGGACAGTCCCTGTTTAGAAACTTAGCCTGAAGATCGGATATCCTGACCAAAACTTCTTGCAGTTTCTGTCCTTCCAGTTAATAAAAATATTGTTCGAAGCTGTGTAACTTAGTTTGTTGAAAATTCTTCTTTTTACAGATTTGAAATCTATCAGTAATCCCAAAAAAGAACCAGATCATATTTATTTCATCCAGACTAATCTTAAACAGTCTCCAGACAGAGAAAGTACATCTTGTCGCGGACAGCTGTAGAGCGGTGATCAGCTTGAGGGTCACACGGAAAACAATACAAATGCTATAAAATGTCACAAACGTTTCGGGCTTTGATGCATTATTTAAAGAGGTATAGCCATGCTGTTCAAAAGAGATAATGAAAAGTGAGGGTTCCATACGCCGCAGAATTACGTGGTCTGAAGAGCGACTGTCAAAATATCCTTATTACAGTGACCTTCGATATGGTAGCTGAAGATAAACAAATTCTGAACAGAACTAGTTAGGCCTTGTTTCTTTAATTGCATGGGCTTGAACTTTAGCCGTTAATAAGCAACCTCCAAGATTTCTGACGTCACCATGTTCATACTCTATAATAAAAATAAATTTTTGTTCAAGGCTTGGCGGCATTTTTTCGTCACAGTACTGCGCATGTTTGACTAAATAATACAATTATCTGTCAACGTAATGGTCTTTATTATATTCCGCTTAATGAAAAACGACAGCATACATGACGCATATTCTGCTCTCATGGTGGTACGAACTTAAAATTCCAACAAATAGCCAGCTTCCTCGTGCAGAATAATGTGTAATCATTCGACATACGCCATCTGTTGGTAGGAATGTAACATGGGCTGTACTAATAGGAGCACTAATAGGAACACTAATAGCGGAAGGGTAAACAATGTGGCGTTGTACCGCTCCGCTGCACCTAAAATGCGGACTGTGATTCACCATTGAGCTCACAGCAATATCAAATTAGTGTTACACCACTGTATAATAGGTTTTGTATACTTTAATTATATCCACAAACTTTTTATAAATTGTGTACCTTCCTTTGCCAAGGTAATTGAAATCATAGTCTTTACCCATACAGATAAAGATGGCTTTGTCCTTGTCTTTAGCGAGTTGGCTGTTGAGAATAACACTACAGCGATTATACAGATTGCTTGTAGTATTTCTGGTTAATGAACCCACGAAGTTTTTGAACAGCAATATTCAGCACATTATTCGTGAAAGTACATAGCGAACCTATCCTGCACCAAGTCAGTTTTGGCCACTATTTCGCAATATATTTCACTAAAATCCATTTTAATACTATTCCCCACCTGCCATTAATTCTCTCAAGTGGGTCTTTTTCCTTCAGGGTCTCTGACTGAAATATTGTACGCAATTCTCTTCTCCTGATAAATTTACATGGTTCAGTAGACATGCACGACAAATGTTAAGCCCTTTTTAGAAGATTTCTATCTGTGAGCATTTATTCACACTGATGAATGCTGTGAAGAATTCATACAGAAATCGACTCTACAATGAAAGTTTAAGAGCTGTCTTTGTTTTACAAATTTTCAAATTACTCAAGATATTAACATTTTAGTTACTAGTAGCAATTTTACTTTTCTCGTGCTTTTCTCTTTCCGTGAACAGGGATGAAAAATCAATAAGTATGTGCAAGAAAAAGGAAAAATTAAAGCAAATATAATTATTTGTGTATTCAGGGCATTTAACTCAGTATTTGCCACAAAAGAGAGAAGAGGGAAGATTTTTTTCAAATATTGTACAATTAATTTAAATTTTTATAATTAATTTCAAATAAGTTTTACCACCCCAATACCGACACTATCCTTAATGATATATATGTAAACAATACGGATATTACTAACAATGTGGTCTGCAATTCTTTTTCTTGAATTGGCCCTCTCACCCAAAGGTCGCTCACCACTGCAATGAAGACTGATCTCCGCAGAGCTAAAGTTTTCGCGGGTCATGAAAGTGTACATACAAAAGAAAGTCAGTCAGACATAAATGTAAATACTATTGCGTATACAAGAGCCCAACGCTTGTTATGTGCTTCAAGTGAAAAAAAATCATGTAAATTTCTACATGTTTTTTCTTAGACATCCATTAAAATATAAATATAAACAATTTTTCATAAATAAAAAAATTTACATCAACGATAACAGTAGTAGTTTGGGATTGATGGAGTGCATTTCATGACGTGAAAATAATTTAGCACAAATTAAAACTGGAGAAATGAGATGTATCTTACAGTTCTACAAAGAATTAATTTTCTGTTATAAGGGCTTCTTTAAATTATAGTCAAATTTAATTGACGGAGATAATGTTACATTCAGATGTGCCTGTTTGGAGTGGTATTCAGTCTTAATGCTACTCCTTATCCAGTCGAAGTTAAAGGAATTTGACTTATAACTCCAAGCACAAATAATAACAACAAAATAATAATAAGAACCATTTGAAGTTCCCAATTCTTTATGATTTTCGTCTTAAGCCCTTCTTGCTGAGTGCCAAAGACGTAGAGCTTCACACAATTCATCGTTAGTAAGCTACCTCTTACAGAACTCATGACTTATAGGTATGTAATCCAGTGGCCATTGTTATGATTCTCATTCGCATTTGCTATGACATTAATCTTGCTGTGCACGCAACGGTTACATGACTAGCAAGGACCGACCTTGCAATAAGCACAAATTAGCAAGGAGGGGCTGTGTCAATGCTGGATTACGTTTGTGCAAAGAAATAACTATGATAAAATCAGGTTCCCATAATTTAGAAAAGGATAAGGTAAATATAATGATTACAAAAAGTTAAATGCCTTTATTGGAATAAACACTTGAGCAAAATTATCATGACAGGAGATAAAATAGGTCAAAGTTACGGTAACTTTTTTTTATTGTAACCACTGCAAATTTACAATCTACTCCCAAGGGAGCAATAAGTAAATGGGAGGTGGGGGTACGACGGAAGGGAGGAGTCGTCCATCGACGACACTCCGAAGGGCCCGCTAGGGCATGGGGCAGGAGTTAGTTGCTGTCCTTGTAGTGTAGGTCAGACGGCCACTGACGCTTCAGTCTCCGAGTGACGGTGGGTGGCGTTGAGAGAGCAGCAACGAGGACGTTGTGGTGATCGGCCAGTCTCTGATGGTATCGAAGGGAAGATTTGTGGATCTCTTCGGCAACGAAGGGGATGCCCAAGTCGGTGTGTAATTGACGGTTGGAAACATACCAGGGGGCGTTGGCAAGGGAGCGGAGGGTTTTGGACTGGAAACGTTGGAGGATTTTGGTGTGGGAGGGC
>Ga0123355_10019045_pt1 | contig 10920 bp, 9 predicted proteins | sample TergutEmb28metaG_3_FD_89872 | JGI IMG/M metagenome (GOLD analysis project Ga0123355, IMG submission 89872) | Embiratermes neotenicus P1 segment gut microbial communities from Petit-Saut dam, French Guiana - Emb289 P1 | ecosystem: Host-associated > Arthropoda: Insects > Digestive system > Gut ...
ACAAGCTTCGTCGTCGTACTCCCGGCGTCAACGCCGAGGTACGCGCCGCCGGAATACGTGCCTGCGTCCACCGCGACCGGCGCCGCCCCAGCGTGCCGCGACTGGAACTCGGCATACTCCCCCTGTGATGTAAACAGCGGCGCGAGCGTGTCGCCGACGTCGCCTTTTTGCGCCGCCGCCATGTCTAACCGGTGCAGTATTTCGTCGAACGCCACCGGCGCGGCGGCATCAGCGCACAGCGCCGCACCGTAAGCGGCGAAGCATTCGGCGTTTTCAGGGAACACGGCGTTGTCTTCGCTGAGTTCAAGCGTCTCAATAAACCGCGTGCGTAAACCTTTAAAAAACGTCAATGGGCCGCCGAGGAAGACTATTTTGCCGGTGAGTTCGCGCCCTTGCGCAAGACCGCCGATCGTCTGATCGACCACCGCCTGGAAGATCGACGCGGCGATGTCCTCGCGTCTGCCGCCCTGGTTTAAGATCGGCTGGATATCGGATTTTGCGAACACGCCGCAACGCGACGCGATCGGATACAGTTTCTGATATTTTTGCGAAAGTTCGTCAAGTTCCGGGACGGTGACGTCAAGCAGTGTCGCCATCTGGTCGATGAACGAGCCTGTCCCGCCGGCGCATGTGCCGTTCATACGCTCTTCCAAACTGCCGCCGAAGAAGATGATCTTCGCGTCCTCGCCGCCGAGTTCGATTACCGCGTCGGCGTCCGGCACCGTTTCGCGCACGGCGGCGGCGGTTGCGTAAACCTCTTGCGTAAACGGCAAGTCTGACGCGGTTGCGACGCCGAGTCCGGCCGAGCCGGTTATTGCGACCGCCGCGGCGCGTCCGTTTAAAACTTCGGATGCAAGGCGCAGCTGCTCAGCCGCTTTTTCGCGCACTTTTGAAAAGTGCCGCTCATAGTCGCGGAAAACGATTTCGCCGCTGTCCGACAGCACCACGGTCTTGACCGTCGTACTGCCTATATCTATTCCTATACGATACATATGTTCTCCTGTTGATATTTTCTGAAATACATTATATATCTTGGAGGCGAGTAATTCAATATTTAAATATTGCTATGTCTCTGCCATAAATGTTATAATAATCGCAGGCGATTATTATACGGGATTGTATGGATATACCACAACGGCGCTATGCGCCTGTGGTATAATGATGCAACTTCATTTTTGGGAGGGCGATTTTATGAGAAGCAAGCAGGAATTCGTAGAGTTTATGAAAACCGCCGACGTACTTACATTCGGAGACTTCACAGCCAAAAGCGGCAGGAAAACGCCGTATTTCGTCAACACCGGCGGCTTTAACACAGGTATGCATATATCAACCCTCGGCGATTATTATGCCGACTGTATCGTCGAGAGCGGGGAGCGGTTCGACGCGCTGTACGGCCCCGCGTATAAAGGCATAACGTTAGCCGCGGCGGCCGCATCGTCGCTTTATCGCAACCACGGGATAAACATGCCGTTTTGTTTTAACCGCAAAGAGATAAAAACTTACGGTGAAGGCGGCAATATTATCGGCTATATGCCGAAAGACGGCGACAGGATCGCCATCGTTGAAGACGTTGTAACCTCTGGTGCCGCAGTACGTGAGAGCCTTATTTTGCTTAGAAGCGTCGCGGAAGTGTACGTAACATCGCTGTATGTATCGGTCGACCGGATGGAACGCGGTAAAGGCGCAAGCTCCGCACTGATGGAGCTTAAAGAGAAGTTCGGCATAAACGCGTATTCGATAATCAACGCGCGTGACATAATTGCCTCGTTGCCCGAGGGAGATGAGTGCGTGAAAAGAATGGAAGAGTATCTCTCTAAATACGGCCCTCAGGGCATATGAGCATACACGACGGGCATAGAGCGCGGCTTAAAAAGCGGTTTCGTGAAAACGGCTTAGACAGCTTTGAAGACCATAACGCGCTTGAGTTGCTTTTGTTCTATGCATTGCCGCAGGGCGATGTGAATCCGATTGCGCATAGGCTTATAAAGAGGTTCGGGTCATTCGACGCGGTACTCGATGCGCCTATAGATGAGCTTATGAAAGTCAGCGGCATTGGCGAGCATACGGCGCTTTTGTTAAAACTTGTCCTGTCGATAAACCAGCGGTATATGATCTCGCGCGGCCGCGGCGCGGAGATTTTGAATTCGACGAAAAAGGCCGGTGATTTTCTTGTCCCGCGCTTTTTCGGAGAGCGGGACGAGGTTGTCTACATGGTGTGCCTCGACGCGAAATTTAAACTAATAAACTGCAAACTGATGTCCCGGGGCAGCGTCAACACGGCGAACATCAACGTGCGCAAAATAGTGGAGAACGCGTTGGCGTTTAACTCGATGAGCGTTATTTTAGCGCACAACCACATAAGCGGCGTCGCGCTTCCGTCACAGGAGGATAAAGACACGACCCGGCGCATAGCCGACGCGCTCAAAGCCGTCGATATCGTGCTGACTGACCATATAATCGTGGCCGACGGTGACTACGTATCGATGGCGGATAATGGATTTTTCTTATAGTTGTTGATTCTGTAGGGGCGACCCTGCGTGGTTTTTCGGATACTGTAGGGCGCGACGCCCCCGGCGCGCCGCACACACAATCGAGACAAAACATAACTGGAGGTACGCTTACAAATGAAAAACAAAAGAGACATAGCGACGGACACGTTTGCGACCGGAATCAACTGCGCGGCGTCGGTTTTTTCGACGTTTTGTGAGGATTACGGTCTTCCGCTTGACACGGCGCTAAAGCTTGCCTGCGGGTTGGGCGGCGGGTGCCGCGCTGGGGAAGTTTGCGGTGCGGTCAGCGGTGCGGTGCTTGTCGTTGGACTAAAGCATGGACAGTTGCTGGGGGAGGACAAGGAGACCAAGGCCCTGTGTTCGGGGAAGACCGCCGAATTTATCGTCGCGTTTAAAGCCCGGCAACCTGCGCTTACCTGCCGCGATCTGCTCGGTGTTGATGTATCGACAATAACGCCTGAGGAAGCCGCAGAGATGTTTAAGGACAAGCGTCATATTTGTATAAGCGCGGTCGCAGACGCGGCTGAGATTCTTGAGGAACTAGGGTACTAATCTTTTATGTCAGAGTTTAAAGTCGTAAGCGAATTTGAACCGGCCGGCGGTCAGCCGGAGGCTATACGCGCGCTGTCCGAAGGTATCGGGCTGGGGTTTGATGAACAGACGCTGCTTGGCGTCACTGGGTCTGGCAAGACGTATACGATGGCGAAGGTAATCGAGCGGGTACAGCGGCCTACGCTTGTGCTTGCGCACAATAAGGCGCTTGCCGCGCAGCTTTGCAGCGAGTTCAAGGAGTTTTTCCCCGAAAACGCGGTCGAGTTCTTCGTGTCGTATTACGATTACTACCAGCCGGAGGCATACCTTGCGCATACCGACACTTATATAGAAAAAGACAGCACGATAAACGACGAGATCGAACGCCTTCGCCATTCGGCGACCTCGTCGCTGTTTGAGCGGCGCGACGTTATCGTTGTGGCCTCGGTCAGCTGTATATATGGTCTCGGCGACCCGATCGACTACAAGAGCATGGTAATTTCGCTCCGTCCGGGCAAAGAGATGAGCCGGGACGAGCTGCTTGCGCATCTGGTTTCGATCAGGTATGAGCGCAACGACGTCGCGTTTGAGCGTAACGCGTTTCGCGTCCGGGGCGACACGGTTGAGATTTTCCCCGCGTATGCGAGGGAACACGCGCTGCGCGTCGAATTTTTCGGCGATGAGATAGAGAAGATCAGCGAAATCACCGTTGTCACTGGCGCGGTGGACCGAACTTTGTCGCATGTTGCGATCTACCCGGCCTCGCACTACGTCACGACCGATGAGAAGCTAAAACGGGCGTTGTCAGAGATCAAAACCGAGATGAAAGCTCGCGTCGAGCTGTTCGAGCAAGAGAACAAGCTTATCGAGGCGCAGAGGATACACCAGCGGACGATGTATGATGTTGAAATGTTGACCGAACTCGGGTTTTGCAGCGGCGTTGAGAACTACTCCCGGATCATATCCGGCCGCGCGGCTGGAAGCGCGCCTATGACGCTTCTCGACTACTTCCCGCGCGACTACCTCATGTTTATCGACGAGAGCCACGTTACACTGCCGCAGGTGCGCGCAATGTACGCCGGAGACCGCTCGCGCAAGGAGAGCTTGGTGAACTACGGATTTCGTCTGCCGTCTGCGTTCGATAACAGGCCGCTTAATTTCGCCGAGTTTAACGAGCGGCTCAATCAGGTGATCTACGTTTCGGCGACGCCGGGCGAGTATGAGCGGTCGCGTTCAAGCCAGGTTGTCGAGCAGATTATCCGCCCGACTGGACTGCTTGACCCGGTTATTTCCGTAAGACCGGTGGACGGGCAGCTTGACGACCTGATGCACGAGATACGCGAGCGCAAGGTCCGCGATGAGCGCGTTCTTATCACGACGCTGACGAAGAAGATGGCCGAGGACCTCACGGCGTATCTCACCGGCGCGGGAGTGCGCGTGCGGTATCTGCATCACGATATTTACACAATCGAGCGGATGGAAATTATCCGCGACCTGCGCCTCGGCGAGTTCGACGTGCTTGTCGGCATAAACCTTTTGCGCGAAGGGCTTGACCTGCCCGAGGTATCGCTTGTGGCGATACTCGACGCCGACAAAGAGGGTTTCCTGCGCAGTCAGACATCGCTTACACAGACGATCGGCCGCGCCGCGCGCAACGCCGAAGGGTTTGTCATAATGTACGCCGACCGGATAACAGCGTCGATGGCGGCGGCAATAAGCGAAACCGAGAGCCGGCGCGAGCGGCAGCAGGCGTTTAACGAAGAGCATGGGATCGTGCCGAGAACAGTTATCAAAAGTGTTCGTGAACTGCTTGAAATATCAAAGCGCGAAGATGTCTCGTCCCGCGACGGGGTAAAACTCACCGGGCGGGAGCTTCGCGAGGAAATCACGCGGCTTGAAAAACAGATGGCGGCCGCCGCGAAGATGCTCGAATTCGAATACGCCGCCATGCTGCGCGATCAGATCATAAAACTGCGCGGCGGGGGAGATGATTAAGTTGATAGAGAGTGTAATAGCATTTTTTGAGGCGATGCAGTACGGCCGGCACGCGGCGGTGTTCCTTTTGTCGATGTTTCCGGGCATTGGACTTAGTCTGATGATCCCAATTGGGGTCGGACTTGGACTGCCGGTTTTGACAAGCGCGGGCTTGAGCATCCTTGGGAACACTCTGCCGGTTCCGGTTGTTATCATTTTCGTGAATAAAGTCTTTGGCTGGATGCGGAAAAAGAGCGCGCGTTTAGGGCGGCTTTCCGATAAGTTTGAGGCCAAAGCGCAAAAGTATGGCGCGCGGCTTCGCCGAGGCGAGTTTATCGGGCTGTTCATTTTCGTTGCGGTGCCGATCCCGTTCATACCGGGTACCGGTGCATGGACAGGCGCGCTTATTGCGGGCGTCCTGGGTGTGCGGCTTAGAACTGCCGTGCCGGCGATTGCGTTGGGTACACTGGCGGCAGGCTTTATCGTGGCTGTTGTTACGTTTGGCTTTGCGTCGTTGCTACGGTAGGTCTACAAATTTACAATTTATTAAAACTTCATTCACATAAAGTACGCATTATGGTCTTATTATTATAAATATAAACGGCGAAGGCGCTCATCATCCGCGGCGCAACTGTTGCGCCACCCCTCCCACCCAAAGCGGACGCGCCTTAAATCCGTTTCAGATACCCGACCATCTTCCTCTCTTTTCGCAAAACCCCCGGACCAAAGTCCGGGGGTTTTGCGCTGGTTTATGAACATTGGTGCGTAAGATATGTCAATCTTTCCAATTCCACCAGTTTTGTTTATCCGATGGCAACTGTCCATCATTGTCGGCATATGCCACAGCAAGGCGATAGCCGTACAAAACACACCTGCACGACATATTGCCCGGGCCATGAAGTGTACGATGCTTTTGATAAATTCCCTCGGCATCTTGCCCTTTGAGGGACGAAATATCGGAATAGCCAAGGCGAATTAGATGACCAGCCATCTTTTTGCCGAAGCCGGGAATTTGAGTCAAGTCACTTGTCCTTTTTTCCATGTTTAGCCCATCCTAAGTGCAAATCTAAGGTTCTTTAATCGGCGCCGCGGCGCGCAGGGCGGTTATTTTCTCGGCTATCTCCGCTGTGACCACGGCGGACGATGCGGTTGTCTGCTCGCCGCTTTGCATGTCTTTTACCGTGACAGTGCCGTTTTTTATCTCATCCTCGCCCAAAAACACCACAAACGGAATCCCAAGTTTATCGGCGTATGTGATCTTTGCCGCGAGCTTTTTGTCCTCACCGTAAATCTGCACGCGCAAAAGCCCAGACTCGCGCATCTCGGTCGCAAGCGACACCGCGTGCGACAAATCGTCAGTCATTGGGATAATAAGCACGTCGGCCGGTGCGGTCAGGACACTGCTGTTTAAAAACCCCTGCTCCTGCAACACGTAGAACAATCTCGGCAGCCCGATTGATATGCCGACGCCGGGGAGTTTGCGGTTCGTGTAAAACTCCGCCAGTTCGTCATACCGCCCGCCGGAACAGATTGAGCCGATCTCAGGATAATTTGGCAAAACCGTCTCATATACCGTGCCGGTGTAGTAGTCGAGGCCGCGGGCGATCGAGAGATCAACCTTAAAATGCGTCTCCGGGACGCCGAACGCCGACATATACCGCGCAAGCGTCTCGAGTTCATAAACGCCCTGGTCAAACGTCTCGCTTCGGCCTTTGTATTTTTCTAAAATCTCAAACGGGTTGCCCTTATGCGTGACAAGACCCACAAGCTCATCCACCTGAGCTTGTGTGAGTCCGATTTCATCTATGAGAATTTGCGCAGTTTTATCCACGCCGATTTTTTCAAGCTTGTCCACCGCGCGCATAACGCCGGTCGTGTCGCCTTGGATGCCAAGCAGTTCAAAAAAACCGCAGAGTACTTTGCGGTTGTTGACGCGGATTAAAAACTGCCGAAGGCCCAGCGAGGTCATGCACCTGTAAATGACGCTGGGTATCTCCGCTTCGCTCAAGAGATCAAGCTTGCCGTCGCCGATTATGTCGATATCGGCCTGATAAAATTCGCGAAATCGCCCGCGCTGAGCGCGTTCACCGCGATAGACCTTGCCGATCTCATACCGGCGGAACGGAAATGTCAGCCGCCCGTGGTTCATCGCGACGTATTTGGCAAGCGAGGTGGTAAGGTCATACCGGATCGCCAGGTCAGCGTCGCCTTTTTGCAGACGGTAAACTTGCTTTTCGGTCTCGCCGCCGCCTTTTGCGAGCAGGATTTCGGCCGCCTCCATAAGCGGGGTGTCGAGCGGGGTGAACCCATAAAGCGAAAAGGATTCGCGCAGTTTTTGGACCATCGTGTCGAAATACACCTGGTCACTGGGTAGAAGCTCCATAAACCCCGACAGAGTGCGAGGCTTGATCTTTTCCATTTTTAAGTCCCCTGGTTCTTTGGATTGACAATATCGCGCCAGTCGAGGTCACCGCGCGCGAGGCCGTGTATAAGCATTTCCGCCGTAGCGATGTTTGTGGCGAACGGCACGTTGTGCTGGTCGCACAGCCGCGCGATATCCATCACATGAACCGAATAGTCATCGCTAAGCGACGGGTCGCAGAAGAACAGGACCAAGTCAATTTCATTATACGCGATCCGCGCGCCAATCTGCTGGCTTCCACCCTGGCTGCAAGACATATAAAGCATTACAGGCAGGCCGGTCGCCTCACTGACAAGGCGGCCAGTCGTATTCGTCGCGCAGATCGAATGACCTGCCAATATTCCGCAATAAGCGACGCAGAAATGAACCATCAGCTCTTTCTTTCTAGTATGAGCCAAGAGAGCAATATTCAATGATGCCGTCCCCTTTCATATAGTGTGTTAAAATAACCGACTTAGCCCGTGGGTACGCAGTGGAACGTCCTCGCCTGTAATCCTTCGGGCAACGTCCAAAAATTCCAGCGCCGCGAGCCGCTTTCTGTACAGTACCAGCGGCGTGTTCTCATGCAGCGATCGGAATACCGAAGGGTCTTCGTACACGACGCCGATAAGCCGCGCTCGGACTGTGTCGATTATGTCATCGGCAGTGCTTTGCGTGACTTTAAAATTCTCGGGCCGCACGCGGTTGATAAGTACCCGAATGTCGTCAACGCCAATGTCGCGGATCACTTCCGCCGTGCGCTGCGCGTCTCTCAAGCTCGGCATTTCACCGGTGACGACGATTATCGACATGTCGGCGGCAGTGTGCGAGAGCCTGAAACCCGTGCCTATGCCGGATGGCGAATCGATCAGGCAGTAGTCGAATTCCTCTTTGACTGCGCGCAGGAAATCCGGCAGAGCCTCAGCAACAACGTCGCTTGGGCGCTTGAGCGCCGCCGCGCCTAGGAAAAACAGGTTCGGCAACAGTGGAGATTCGCGGCAGGCTTCCATAAGGTCCATCCGACCGTCGAGTACATCGGTGAAATCAGCCACGGCAAACTCAGACATGCACAGCGCCAAATCCAGATTTCGTAACCCAACGTCGAAATCAATGCAGAGCGTTTTGTGACCAAGCGCCGCCAAACACGACGAAACAGCGGCAACCGTGGTCGTCTTGCCTGTTCCGCCCTTGCCAGAGGAGATAACTATTATTTTGCCCAAAGAGCATCTTCCTCCCGTCGTGAGCAAACCCATGTAATTGGCATACATTATATACGCTTTTGTTTATGATTTCAAGCATTTTTCTATCTGGGGGATTTATCCCACTAAACGCAGGCCAAAGGTTAATCCTCAAAGAACTTCGCGTGAATCGCGGCCACTGCGCGGTCAGCTTCATTTTCGTTCACCAGGACCGAGATTTTGATCTCGCTTGTCGAGATCATCGCGATATTTACCTTCGCGTCGTACAGCGCCTCGAACATCGTCGCCGCGACGCCCGGGGATGCCATCATTCCCGCGCCGACTATGCTGACTTTCGCGACTTTGTCGGTAACGCTTATTTCAGAATATCCGAGTACATCTTTATGCGCCTCAAGTTCCGCTACCGCGCGCTCCATATCACTTTTGGCGACGGTGAAGCTGATATCCTTCGTTTCCGACAGTTCATGCCCGCGCCCTATTGACTGCAAAATTATATCAACGTTTATCTTTGCGTTGGAAAGTACCCTGAATATTTTAAAAGCGATCCCCGGCTCATTTCGCAAACCCACAATCGCGATCCGCGCGATGTCCACGTCTTTCGCGACGCCGCTTATCTTCGTCTGTTCCACTTTTGCTACCTCCTTGACTTTTGTACCGGGCTTTTTCTCAAAACTCGATAAAACTTCCATATTAACGCCGTATCTTTTCGCCATTTCAACCGAACGGTTGTGCAGAACCTGTGCGCCCAGCGACGCGAGTTCAAGCATCTCGTCATAAGTTATTTCATCAAGCTTTTTCGCGCCGGGAATTTTGCGGGGGTCACTTGTGAAAACGCCTTCGACATCGGTGAATATTTGGCAAAGATCAGCGTTTAACGCGGCGGCAATCGCGACGGCGGTCGTGTCACTGCCGCCTCGGCCCAGGGTTGTTATGTCATCGAATTTGTTGATACCCTGAAAACCGGCCGCGAGAACGATCCTGCGCCGGTCAAGCTCTGTCTTAATCCGCTCGCCGGACACTGCTTTTATCCGCGCGCTGCCGTATTCGGAGTTCGTCTGCATCCCAAGCTGCCACCCGGTCAGCGAAACCACTGGCAGTCCGATTTTTTCCAGCGCCATTGCCATAAGGGCGATCGAAATCTGCTCTCCGGTTGAGAGCAGAACGTCCATCTCGCGCCTAGACGGATCGGGGTTTATCTCATTTGCCTTTTCGATCAGCTCATCAGTCGTGTCGCCCTGTGCCGAGAGAACGACAACAACGTCATGCCCCTCAGAATAGGTTTCGGCGATGCGCCACGCGACGCGCTCTACACATTGCGCGTCAGCCACTGAACTGCCTCCGTATTTCTGTACGATTAGTGCCATATTATACCTCCAGCTAAGGGCATTTCTTCAAACCGTCAAAACGCCCAATGACGGCTAATTTTCCGTCCTACTATGTTAAATTTTCTTGAAAGACGGATGTATTCCTGCGAAAATTTGCCTCGTATGGCGAAAAATTCGCTCGCCCTTGGTCATTTCGTCGGCTTGAAGAAACGCCCTAGGTTCTAATAATCGCTGAGTACTCTAAACAGCGAAAGCGCGGGGATATCGCCGCCCAGGAGTTTTTTCACTTTTTCGCCGCTCATAACTGCGGTTTTAAACGCCGTCACGCCGTCATCGTCGGCCCCGGCGAAGATCACCTCGCCGAACGCGCGCTCGACTTTTGCCCGGGGCGCGTCGGTCCTTATATACCACGATGATTCGAGCAAGCTGGGGTTCGTCACGGCGGCATCGTCGCCGGCTTCCCAGCTGATCTGTTTCCGTGCGTGCTGGTGCTTAACCGCGTCGATAACGTCGGCGACGACGGCGCTTGCCGTCGGCATCTTGCCCGCGCCCGGTCCGCAGAACATCACGTCGCCCACGGCGTTGCCGCGGACCACAATGCCGTTCATAACGCCGTCAACTCCCGCAAGCAGGTTATCGCAAGGGATCAGATGCGGCGCGACGTACGCCGCGACTTTATCGCCCAGCGCCCGCGCGCGACCGAGCAGTTTGATCTTATACCCCAGCGCCTCGGCAAAACTTATATCGTCAGCAGTGACGCCCAAAATTCCCGTCGCAGGGACTTGTTCTGGATAAACATGCCGCCCGAACGCAAGCGATGAGAGTATGCAGATTTTCCGGCAAGCGTCGTGACCTTCTACATCGGCGGTCGGGTCAGCTTCGGCATAGCCTTTTTTCTGCGCGTCCGCGAGCGCGTCTTCCAGAGAGGTTCCGTTTTTTATCATCTCAGACAGAATAAAATTCGTCGTTCCGTTTAATAT
>Ga0123355_10019046_pt1 | contig 10920 bp, 11 predicted proteins | sample TergutEmb28metaG_3_FD_89872 | JGI IMG/M metagenome (GOLD analysis project Ga0123355, IMG submission 89872) | Embiratermes neotenicus P1 segment gut microbial communities from Petit-Saut dam, French Guiana - Emb289 P1 | ecosystem: Host-associated > Arthropoda: Insects > Digestive system > Gut ...
CCTATCCCATGTTGTGCGGCGCGATCCGCGACCACGCCACCAAGCAGCGCCGCGCTTTTCTGCGCTTTTTCGCCTGTCAGGAGGATCTGACGCACGAGTCGCCCGAGGCGCCACTGCCGGAAGACGTCGTATCGGGCAAAGAACCGTTCCTGATCATCGGCGCCATCGCGGGCGGATAGGACTTGCTCTCGCGGTGATCCCGCTCACGCCCTGCGACCAAAGCAGGGTGTCGCGAATCTCATCACCATACGGCTTCGATACGCGGGAGGGCGCTGATGAAACTCAACCACCTCAACCTGACGGTGTCCGATGTTCCCGAGGCCCATCGTTTTCTCGAAAAGTATTTTGGTCTGAGGGGTTTCCACGGCATGGAACCGCGCGAAGGCATGAGCTTCATGTCCGATGATAACGGCATGCTGCTGGCCTTGTTCCGGGGTGCGAAAGGATCCGAGACGAAATATCCCGCGGGCTTCCACATCGGCTTCATGCAGGATAGCGAAGAGCAAGTCAATCAGATCAACCAGCGCCTGCGCGACGATGGATATCACGTCCCCAAACCCGCCCGCCTTCACGGATCGTGGACGTTCTATTTCCAGGCACCTGGCGGCTTCACCGTCGAAGTACTCCGCTAGGCTCACCCACGCGCGATCTGAATCAGCTTTGGCAGCACGTGACCAAAGGCTGAGCCTTCGCCCGGTTGTCCAAAATCGAAGTAAATCTTTCGATAGAGTTCGTAGAGTTCGCGATACACACCCTCGGTCTGGGGCTGCGGTTCGTAGACGGTGTGCGACGGGCACACTTTGTTCTGCGCCTCGTCGATCGTCTTGAAGGTGCCCACGGCCATGAACGCGAAGATCGCCGCGCCAAGCCCGGTGACCTTCCCGCTCGGAACCAGCACCGGGCGCCCCAGTACATTCGCGTACACCTGGTTGAGCACGGGATTGCTTTGCGGGATGCCGCCGCCATTGATGACGCGCTCGGTGGGCGCGCCGTGCTCGCTCATGCGATCGAGAATTACGCGCGTGTGAAACGCCGTGCCTTCGATCGCAGCAAACAATTCATCCTGCGCTGTGTGCTGCAGGTTCCATCCGATGGTGATGCCGCCCAGGTTCGGATTCACCAGCACCGTGCGGTCGCCGTTGTCCCAGGTCATGCGTAGCAGTCCGGTCTGGCCCGCGTGATATTTGTCCAGGCCCTGGCTCAACTCTTCGACGCTCCTGCCCGCACGGCGCGCGATGGCGCTGAAGATGTCTCCTGTGGCAGAGAGTCCCGCTTCGATTCCGGTGAACCGCGGATGCACGCTGCCGGGCACGACTCCGCACACCCCCGGGATCAGTTGGGCCTTTGGGGCGTAGGCGATAATGCAGGTCGACGTGCCGACCACATTGACGACGTCGCCTTCCTTGGCACCCGCGCCAATGGCGTCCCAGTGCGCGTCGAACGCGCCCACCGGGATGGGGATGCCGGCGCAGAGGCCCAGCTTCTCTGCCCACTGCGGCGCGAGCGTACCTGCAATCTTGTCCGACGTGGCGTACTCACCCTCGAGTTTCTTGCGCGCCCCTGCGAGCAGGGGATCAACCTTCGCCAGAAACGTCTCCGGTGGCAGGCCGCCGAGCGACGCGTTCCACATCCACTTGTGGCCCATGGCGCAGATGCTGCGCTTGACGCGGCGCGCGTCGGTGATGCCGCCGAGAGTGGCTGCAACCATGTCGCAGTGCTCGAACGCGCTGCCAAATTGCTGGCGCTTTTCCGGATTGTGGCGCAGCCAGTGCAGCAGCTTGGCGAATCCCCATTCCGAGGAGTAGACGCCTCCGCACCATTGGATCGCTTCCAGTTTCTCGGCGCGCGCCAGTTCGGTAATGAGCGCAGCTTCCCGTTTGGCGCGGTGATCGCACCACAGGTAGTAATCATCGAGTGGGGCCATGCCGTCCGTGACCGGGATGACGCTTGAGCCTGTGGTATCGAGCGCGATCGACTTGATTTGGTCTCCCGAGATCCCCGCGGCGGTGACCGCCTGACGGGTGGCTTCGGCCAGGGCCCGCATGTGATCCTGGTGCGATTGGGCGGCGAAGTCGGGATCCTCGCGCTTGCGATGCAGAGGGTACTCCGCGACGGCGGAAGCGAGCAGACCGCGCTCGCTATCCACGATGGAAACGCGCACGTTGAGCGTGCCGAAATCTACTCCCGCTACGATGGCCATGTGTCACCACAAACGGGGCTAAAGCCCCTGACTCAGGAATCAGGTATCCGTTACCCGGCTCTGGAAGAGCCGCTCTTCCTCGCTATGAGGCACGCCGGTCTCTCCCGGCGACGGGCTCCTATCGGCTTAAAAAAAACGATCTCCCACAGCTTCGAGCTTAGCCGCGAGCTATCGGCGTTTTGAGCCCCTGGGGCGAGGTGCGCCCAAACTCAAGCCTCGTGATCATGCCAGTACATCTGCCAGCCCAGATAGCGCACGGCCGCCTCATGCACGGCGCCGGCAGTCGAGGAGAAGTTTGCCGCAACGTGATGTTCGAATCCGTTTTCGCAGATGTAGTGCAGCAACTTCTGCAGCTTATCGATGTGCACGACGCCTACGCCACCGAAGGTGTGGAGCGAGTCGTTGGTGAAATTGCCCTCGCCCACGTAGCCGCGCATTACCCCGGCGGTGTCGTCGGTGGAGAAGCGTGCAAAGCTCATGGCGCCGGGCTTCACTCGCCCGACGACGGTTCCGAACGTGTTGTCTTTGCCGACCGTGCCCGCGATGATTTCCTGGTAGTCCATGCGGAAGTCCTGGAAGAAATGCTTGGGCAGGTTGCTGCAGTGGAAGCAGACGGCCTTGTTGGGATCGCTGCCGTAGTTGTTGTTCCAGTCGAGCAATGCGCTTGGAGTCTCGGACGCCAGGGCGAGGGCGTGCATGCTGAGCGTGCCGCAGACATCGACTTCGCAGGCGGCGGGCAGAAGCTTGTTGCTCATCATGCTCATGACGGTGCAAGGGACGACACCGAAGTACTCTTCCATCGACGTCCAGCACTGCACGGCGCTGATCTGGAGGTCGGTCGTCTCCATCCAGTCGTCGATGACGTATCCGAGCTTGGCCATCTTCATCAGGGCTGAGTCGGGAACGCTGCCTGTGGTCACGTACTTCTTGATCTCGGCGAGTTTGGCTTCGACGCCGGGGTTGTCATCTTTCAGGCGATGGATGCGGCCGAAGACTTCGGAAAGGTCCAGGGTCTCGGTCGAGATGCCGTTACGTTCGAGCAGTTTTTCGCTGTAGCGGACGGTGTTGAACGCCGTGGGACGCGCGCCGATGCTGCCGATGCGCAGGTTCTTGAAGCCGTTGACGACACGGCAAACGGCGGCGAACCAGGCGAGATCTTTCTCAAAGTCAGCGGAGTCGGGGCTCTCCGTGTGGAGGCTGGTGAGCGAGTAGGGGATACCGTATTGGCGCAGGTTGTTGCAGGCCGACATCTTGCCGCAGAAGCTGTCGCGACGGTGCAAGATGGTCATTCTCGACGCATCGTCGGGCGTGGCCTGCACCAGCACCGGCACGTTGAGACGCGCCAGCCGCAGTGTGTCGGCGATGGCGCGCTCGTCGCCGAAGTTGGGCAATGAGACGATGACGCCGTCGATCTTGTCGCTGTGCTTTCGGAACAGCGCGGCCGAGCGCTTGGCTTCCTCATGAGTCTCGACCGCGCCGTGCTTGCTGTCTTCCGGACCCAGGAGGATCGAATCCATGCCGGCCTTTTTCAGGGCCTTGATCATCTCTTCGTGTCCGGTTTTCGCCAACTGATCGGGAAAGAAACCGCGGTTCCCGATGATGACGCCCATCGTCATTTTTTTGTTCGACATAGAAATCCTTCGTATATATGAAATCGAATTACTTCGAATCTGCTTCCAGGCGTGCACGCGCAGGCGAAAAACGCCAGCTGAACAGCCCGCCGAGGATCAGCAGGACTGCGCCCCACCAGAGGTTGGCGTGCAGGTCGTAAAGCACGACGCGGTTCTCCGGTGGATTTGCAACTTCGTAAATCCCGGTAGCAAGAATCAGGGCTCCGTATACCAGCAGCAGGATTCCAACGAAGAACCAGACAGGAATAATGTGATGTTTTTCGCTCATGCCTCTCACCAGAAAATGATTTGCAGAATCAGGAAAAGCACCAGGGCGACGGCCCCCCAAAACCAGGGTGTCTGAAAGATACTCGCATGCTCTTCGTGCGGGACTTCGGTCAAACTATAGACCAGGCCGACTAATTCCTGATCGGGCCGGGGCTTGGTCACCAGGGTTACCAAGACGGTGACCAGCACGCAGGTCAGGCACGCCCACAGCGCCTGCCACATGGCTTGCGCCAGGGGCTGGGCAAGCGGAGAGAAGCAAAAAACCTTCACCCAGCGGGCATCGACCTTCATCAGCGTGAAAGTGGTAACCGAGGTGAGCACGCCGGCCAGCAAGCCCCAAAAACCGGCCATGCGGGTTGGGCGTTTCCAGAGCATGCCGAGCAAGACGGTACCGAACAAGGGTGCGATGAAGAAACTGAACAGCGCCTGTACATAATCCATCATGCTCTTGTTCTTGGTGACCAGGTAGGCGGTTAATATGCTCACGAACAGGCCGATGATTGTGCACCAGCGACCCATGGAGACGTAGTGCTGATCGGAAGCGTCCTTGCGAATATAGGGACGGTAGATGTCGTAGGTCCATACGGTCGCGAAAGCACTGACATTTCCGGCCATACCCGCCATGAATCCCGCGACCAGCGCGGTGATGCCCAATCCCAGCAGCCCAGGTCCGCAGTAGCGGGCCAACATGAGGGGGAGAACGTCATCGTATTTGAACTGTCCCGGCTGGGCCTGGTTTCCGGGTACCAGGTGCCAGGGCAGGACTGCCCTTCCCAGCAATCCCGGAATGATAACGATAAGCGGCACCGCCATCTTGAAGAAAGAGCCGATGATGGGAGCCATTTTGGCGGCGCGCAGGTCGCGCGCAGAAAGCACGCGCTGGACCACCAGAAAGTCGGTCGTCCAGTAGCCCATGGAAATGACCGAGCCCAACCCGAACACGATGGCGATCCATTGCACACCCATGGGATTGTTGCTGGCCGAGTTCATCGGTCCCCACAAATGGGTGAAGTCCTGGCCGGGAAAATTCTGGTGAATGCGATCCACCATGCCGTTCCACCCGCCGGCTTCGATCAACCCGAGAATCGGAATCAACAGCGCACCGAACCAGATCAGGAAGAACTGCAGAACCTCATTAAAAATCGCGGAGAACAAACCTCCTGCCGCCACGTACACCCCCACCGTCAACGAGGACACCACCATGCTGAAATGGAGGTTCCAACCGAGGACCACCTCCATCACCACAGCCATGGCGTACATGTTGACGCCGGACATCAGGATCGTCATGAAGGCAAAGGTGATTGCGCTCAAGGCGCTGGCCTCGCTCCCGTATCGCAGCTTCAGGTATCCAGGGACAGAGTGGGTCTTCGAAATGTAGTAAAAGGGCATCATCACCAAACCCAGGAACACCATGGCTGGAATGGCGCCGACCCAGTACCAGTGGGCCGCCATGATCCCATACTGGTAGGCATTTCCGGCCCAGCCCAGCAGTTCAAGAGAGCCCAAATTCGCCGAGACAAACGCCAGCCCCGCGACCCAGGCCGTCATCTCCCGGCCAGCCAGAAAGAAGTCTTCGCCGGTTTTTGCGAACCGCTTGAGATAGAAGCCAATACCCAGCACCAAGGCAAAGTAAAAAACGATGATGACGAGATCGACTCCGGAAAGATGTACCAGCGTGTCGCCCCTGAAAAGCAGCAAAGCAGGATTCATTTTGTCTTGACCTGTCCGTAGTAGGCGTTGCGGCCGTGCTTGCGCAGGAAATGCTTGTCGTGGAGTTCGCGGGCGAGCGGCCGGGATTCAGCGTTGATCAAAAGCGTGCGTGATGCCATGCGGGCGACGTATTCGAGGATCACCGCATTGTGGGCGGCGACGGCGGGAGTCGGCCCCCAGCAAAAGGGCGCATGGCCGGCAACCAGCACCGCCGGGATGGCATCGGGATCGAGCCTCGAAAATGTGCGGCAAATGGCTCTGCCGGTTTCGCGTTCGTAGTCGCCCCCGATCTCGGCAGAGGTCAGGACATCGGTGACGGGAACTGCCCCGTGGAAATAATCGGCGTGCGTGGTGCCCAGGCACGGGATCGGGATCTCCGACTGCGCCCATGAGGTCGCGAATTCGGAGTGGGTGTGGGCGACGCCGCCGATGTTGGGGAAATGTCGGTACAGTTCCAGGTGGGTGGCCAAGTCCGAAGATGGGCGCAGATTGCCCTCGACGATCTTTCCCTCTAAATCGCAGATCACCATGTGCTCGGGCTTGAGGTCCTCGTAGGGAACGCCGCTGGGCTTGATGGCGACCAGCCCTTGGTTGCGGTTGATGCCGCTGGCGTTACCGAAGGTATAAAGGACGAGTCCGCGGCGCACCAGTTCTAGGTTTGCGTCGAGGACCTCTTCGCGGAGCGTCTTCAGCAGCATGGAGTAGAGATTGGTCCTGACTTGGAATCTGAGTCGTTTTCGAGCGCTTGTCGTAAACGTTTACGCAACGGGAAACATTAAATGCGCGTGCCGGGGTTTGTCAAAAATTTCGATGAAGTCCGGCTTCGGCTGCTTTGGAACCATGCGCTCGAGCGGAACCTCGCGAACCTTCCCTCCATGCGGGCGAGACAGCGCAGCCTCGGCGGATGATTTCCACCTGATGGCAATCGAATCTGGGTACGATGAGGAGAGCCTTAGGTTCGCGCTCCGAAAGATGGGGTGCGTGGCGATCCGGTGCTCCGCCGGACGGACTGGCAAGTCGTCAACTCGAGGATGATTCTCATTGCTCTTACCAGAACGGCGATCCGAAAGCAGGAACGGCGATCCGAAAGCTCGGAGCCAGATGCAGCCTCGATGGATATTGTATACACTCAAGCATGACCATGGGCAACCCGCTGTATGACGTGGTGATTGTTGGGGCCGGAATCGTGGGAGCGGCTTGCGCGGACGAGTTCGCGCGGCGCGGCATGCGCGTCGCGGTTGTGGACCGCGACGTCATCGGGAGCGGCGCGACCGCGGCAGGAATGGGACACATTGTCGTGATGGACGATTCGGAGGCGCAGTTTACGCTGACGCGGTATTCGCAGCAATTGTGGCAAGAGCTGCGCGCGGAATTGCCAGACGATGTGGAGTACGAGCAATGCGGGACGATCTGGGTGGCCATCGACGAAGAGGAGATGGAGGAGGTACGGCGGAAGCGCGCATTTTACGGGGAGCGCGGCGTTCCGACCGAAGTGCTCGATGCGAAGGCGCTGCAGCTACTCGAACCGAACTTGCGCCCGGAGATGGCGGGAGGGCTGCTGGTTCCCGAGGATGTGGTGCTTTATCCTCCCTGCGCGGCGCGGTTCTTGATGGAGCGCGCACTCCAGCATGGAGCCCTGCTGCGGCTCGGGGCTTCGGTCGCTCGAATCGGGCAAGGTCGCGTCAGGCTCGGCGACGGCACGGAGCTAGCGGCCGGTATCGTGGTGAATGCGGCGGGGGCATGGTCAGCCGAGTTCACTCCAGGGATCGAGATCAAGAAGCGCAAGGGACACCTGGTGATTACCGACCGGTACGCGGGATTTCTGCGGCATCAGTTGGTGGAGTTGGGATATTTGAAGAGCGCGCACTCGGTCACGGGCGACTCGGTGGCGTTTAATGTGCAGCCGCGGAGGACAGGGCAGGTTCTGATTGGGTCGTCGCGGCAGTATGGAGCTGAGCACAAGGAAGTCGATCATCGGATGCTGGCTCGGATGCTCGAGCGGGCACAGGAATACATGCCTGGCATCGGAACGATGTCGGCGGTGCGAACGTGGACGGGATTTCGTGCGGCGACGCCCGACAAGCTGCCCCTGATTGGGCCGTGGACGGGAGATGGATCCGTGTTTCTGGCCACGGGGCACGAGGGGCTGGGGATCACGACTTCGTTGGCGACGGCGCGCATTCTTGTCGATCAGATCATGGGCTCGAAGAGCGAGATTCCGATTGAGCCCTACCTGCCGTCCCGCGCTAAAGAGGCGGCTCATGTCTGACCCCGTTCGGCTAACCGTCAATGGAACCCCGATCACTGTGCCGACCGGCTCGAGCGTCGCGGTGGCGATGATGATCGCAGGAGCGGCTTCGAGGACCTCAGTGACGGGCGAACCGCGATCGGCGCTGTGTGGGATCGGGATCTGCTTTGAGTGCCGTGTCATGATCAATGGGCGTCCGCACTGCCGCAGTTGCCAGATTCTGTGCCAAGCGGGAATGGACGTGAGAACCAATGAGTAAGGATTCGCAGGAAAGGTTTGATGTTCTGGTGGTCGGCGGAGGTCCGGCAGGACTCTCGGCTGCGACGCGTGCGGTCGAGTGCGGCAGGCGCGTCGCGATTGTCGACGACAATCTGACGTTGGGCGGACAGATTTGGCGCGGATCGCCGCTGGGGAATCCGGGGCTGGTGGAGTCGTTTGAGCCCTTGCGGCGTGTACTGTCGGATTTTGTCGCATTTTCCGGAAGCAGAGTGTTCGAAAATCCCGCACGCGGAGTTCTGCTCGCCGAGGGAGCCGATGGGGTTTCCGAACTTCGCTACCAGAAACTGATCCTGGCGCCCGGAGCGCGGGAGAGATTTCTTCCCTTCCCGGGATGGACGCTGCCGAATGTGCTGGGGGCCGGGGGCTTGCAGGCGATGGTGAAGTCCGGGCTTCCCATTAGCGGCAAGCGGGTTGTGGTAGCGGGGTCGGGGCCGCTGCTGCTGGCGGTGGCAGCGTATCTGCGGGCGCAGGGTGCGGAGATTGTTTTGATTGCTGAGCAGGCTTCCTGGAGTGCGCTGGCGGCGTTCGGCTTGAAGCTCGTCGGATTTGGTAAGAAGCTCAAGGAAGCTCTCGAACTGAGGAAGAAGCTCGCGGGGATTCCATTTGCCGCGAATAGTTGGCCGGTGTCGGCGCAGGGTACGGACAGAGTTCAGTCAGTGACCATCTCGCGCGGCGGAACCATCGAGGAGATGCGGTGCGACTATCTGGCGTGCGGGTTTCATCTGGTGCCGAATGTGGAGTTACCGCTCCTGCTGGGGTGTGAAACCGACGGCGGCAACGTGAAGGTGGATGCGCTTCAGGAAACGACAGTGCCGGGAATTTTCTCGGCCGGCGAACCGATTGGCATTGGGGGAGTGGAGTCCGCCATCGTAGAGGGCGCCATAGCGGGGCTGGCAGCCAGTGGGCGGCCGCCGGCAGCCGCGAGCAAGCTGTTTCAAGAACGCGCGCAAGCCCGGCGATTCGCTGGGATACTGGACGAGACCTTTCGCTTGCGTCCGGAATTGAAGAAGTTGCCGGTCGCGAACACCATGGTCTGCCGCTGCGAAGACGTGCCCTATGCACGGCTGGAGCAGCATACTTCGTGGCGAGCAGCAAAGTTGCATACGCGCTGTGGGATGGGTCCGTGCCAGGGGAGGATTTGCGGACCCGCGGTGAAATTCCTTTTTAACTGGAATCCGGATTCGGTGCGGCCGCCAATTTTTCCGGCGCGGGTCGAGAGCCTGGTGGCTCTGGTCGATACCGAACCGGAACGTGCCGTCACGGGAGGGTCGAAATGAAGTGGAAAGGCGTAATGCCGGCCATCACAACGTCGTTCAACAAAGATCTCACGGTTGATCTGGGCTTCATGGGGGAGCACTGCCGCTGGCTGCTCGATAACGGCTCGAGCGGCGTGGTAGCGCTGGGGTCGCTGGGCGAAGGTTCGACCCTGTCTTTTGAGGAGAAGCGCGAGATTCTGCGCACCTGTGTGAAAGCAATTCACGGGCGCGGGCCGGTCGTGGCCTCCATCTCCGCGCTCTCTACGGCCGACGCGGTCGCTCTGGCCAAAACCGCGGTGGACACGGGTTGCGACGGGCTGATGGTGCTGCCGCCCTATGTCTATCAGGGGAACTGGCGGGAGATGAAGGCGCATGTTTCTGCGGTGTTTGCGGCCACCCATCTCTCCTGCATGCTCTACAACAATCCTGTGGCCTATGGAACGGATTTCCTTCCCGACCAGATCAGCGAACTCGCCGCCGAACACGGGAATCTGAAATCGGTGAAGGAATCGAGCACGGATGTGCGGCGGGTTACCGCCCTGCGGGTGCTGCTCGATCACCGGCTCGCGATCGGGATTGGGGTGGACGACGCGGTGCTGGAGGCGGTGAACGCCGGGGCAACTGGCTGGGTTGCGGGGTTGGCAAATGCCCTGCCCCGCGAGTCGGTCGAGTTGTTCAATTGCGGCCTCAAACATGACAATGACAACGCCTTTGAGTTATATCGCTGGTTCCTGCCGCTGCTGCGGATGGATACGGTTCCCAACTTCGTGCAGCTCATCAAACTGGTGCAGGCGGAGGTGGGGATCGGCAACGCCCGGGTGCGGCCGCCGCGGCTGGAGTTGGTTGGGCGTGAACTCGAGGAGAACCTGAGCATTATCCGCGAGACGCTGCGGGCTCGTCCCCAGTCCGTGGTGAGCTACGCCCTGTCGAGTAAAAAGTGATGCCAACATCCATGACGCAACTTGCGGGAAAATCTTTGATCGGATTCGGCGACGGCTCCGCTGTGGGTGAACTCTTCCATGCCGCTGAACCGGCCACAGGGGCGAAATTGGAGCCGGGATTTCATCCGGCGACCGGCGAGGAAGTCGATCGAGCGGCACAGCTAGCGGCGGAGGCGTTTGCTGCATACAGCCGCGTTTCGGGGCGCGAGCGAGGCGCGCTGCTGCGTAAGATCGCTGCCCACGTCGAGGCCATTGCGGCTGAGCTGGTCGAGCGTGCCAACCGCGAGACGGCCTTGCCTGTGGCGCGATTGCAGGCCGAGATGGGGCGGACTTGTGGACAGCTTCGATTGTTTGCGCACGTAGCGGAGGAAGGCTCATGGGTCGAGGC
>Ga0123355_10019047_pt1 | contig 10920 bp, 11 predicted proteins | sample TergutEmb28metaG_3_FD_89872 | JGI IMG/M metagenome (GOLD analysis project Ga0123355, IMG submission 89872) | Embiratermes neotenicus P1 segment gut microbial communities from Petit-Saut dam, French Guiana - Emb289 P1 | ecosystem: Host-associated > Arthropoda: Insects > Digestive system > Gut ...
CTGTCCTGCAGTTTACAGGTAGCATCTGTCCTGCAGTTTACAGGTAGCATCTGTCCTGCAGTTTACAGGTAGCATCTGTCCTGCAGTTTACAGGTAGCATCTGTCCTGCAGTTTACAGGTAGCGTCTGTCCTGCAGTTTACAGGTAGCATCTGTCCTGCAGTTTACAGGTAGCATCTGTCCTGCAGGTTTTCAGAACAAAACCAATATTTCTCGTCTCCCCAAGGCATTCCACATGTACCCCATCTCATTCTCCTTGATGTGGTCGTTTTGATAATTGATCGTTTATTTTGAAAATGTGGTTATAGAAAAAAATGTTACTGTACGGTGTGCTTGACCACAACACATTCGACTAAGCTCATAGACTCTCTATGTATTGCTCTTAGCGTAGAGGCGGAAATATCAAAATCAGTCTTAGAAGAAATAGGGCGGGACGATGTGAACCTAATTTGTATGGCAGAGGGTAGGGTCAGAGGTCACGATTTTGAAAACGATGATAAAAATTTGGACTACATATAGGGCAAAGTTTGTTGACTTGTGGAAAGAATATTATTGTTTTCAAGAAGGACTTCACTCATTATTGTTAGTATAGAGTGCCTAACAAGATAACTTAAGTAGCATGAAATTGGCAGCTGTAAACTATCAGGTATTGGACCAGAAGATGGTTCCTTGTGTTTTATTAAACACGCTGTCAGTTGCTAATATAGCTGATAATGGAGTCAGTGTGGAGCATTGGCAGAAATATACCGACAAGGGAAACCGAAGTGCTCGGAGAGAAACCCGTTTCAGTGCCACTTTTTCCACTACAATTGTTATTTTCAATGGCCTTGGATTGAACCTGGACTTCACCGATGACGGGCTGGCGAATAACCACTTAGACTACAGAATGACCCTGAAGATAATAAAATTTGAATTAATTTCATTAACCTGAAATATTGTCGAATTATTATTATTATTATTAATTAAAGAATTTAAAAAAATGGCATTTCAGAGATCAGCAATTATGAACTATTCCAGCGGTTTCAGTGTTCACATTTATCATATTGCTAAACAAGACAAATTAATCTTCACCATGAATTATTCTAAATAAGCATGCTCACATTCTTTTCCTTCCACAGTCAAGCGTTACAATACGTTTAGTTTTACCAGTCGCAGGACCTATGTGTTGACACTAGTCACAGAAATACGCACAGACTTGCTCAGTGCTTGTCTCTTGTATTAACATTACTTTATTTACGGCCAATTTTTTTATTATTTTGTTTGTGCATTTGTTTTCTCTCCACAGCGCCCTCTCCTCACCAATAGTGATAATAACCCCAGAGGCTGACTGCTTTGAAATAACAGCTCGGTAATATACCCATATTCTGATCGTAGATTTCCAACGTAGCATTTGGTTTCTTCGGTTTTCTCTCCTCTATGTTCCATCATCTATTACCGCAACAGTCTGTGCTGTAGAAAGATTATCTAAAATCTCTCTTTTAACCACGCATGACATCGTAGCTGTATCTGTTGCTTATTGGACCGTGCATCATTGTGATAACTGAAGAACAAAAAAACCAACTAGATGCCACTTATTATTTTATTGCATTTCTTATAGGCTCAACATGTTTCGGACATCACTACGCCCATCATCAGGAGCTCGCGACTATGATGTTGATTACCACATTGGTCGTTTCGGTCTTGATTTGCTGTATGTTGGAGGTTAGGTGCGGTTAGGCTGGATTAGTGTCTGGGCTGCAGGCTTTAACATGTTTCGGGCATCACTATGCCCATCATTAGGAGCTCGCGACTATGATGTTGATTATCACATTGGTCGTTTCGGTCTTGGTTTGCTGTATGTTGGAGCCTGCAGCCCAGACACTACTCCAGCCTAACCGCACCTAAACTCCAACATACAGCAAACCAAGACCGAAACGACCAATGTGATAATCAACATCATAGTCGCGAGCTCCTAATGATGGGCATAGTGATGCCCGAAACATGTTGAGCCTATAAGAAGTGAAATAAAATAATAAGTGGCATCTAGTTGATTTTTTTTTTTTTGTTCTTCAGTTATCGTAACTGTATTTCACAAGACACCAACTCTAAGTAAACAGAGTCAAACATTGTAGTTTATTCATGAAGGGTTGAGTATGGTGAGAAGCTGTTTATCCTTTTGGTTTCTACGTATTCATTTCCAATTGATATTACTTTTTGGTTTGTAATCATTGCCCAACTAATACTCACGCAAAGCCTACAAGTTTAGAAGTAATATATGGATGTGTAGAGTTGGCATTTTCTGGTTACGTAGCAGAGTAGGGGGTTAACATTAGCTCACACACTCTGTAGTTTTGGTACATTATGGGTTGTGTAGTGTTCACTTTGGTGATAGTTCATATTGACAATGGTGATGATACCTACAATTCAAATCCTCATTATTGCCGCGCTAATTTTTACCATAAGTTTCTTGGTAGGTTAAAATAGCGCATTCAAAGAGCAGTACCGAAGAATCTTAAAGTTATCCGATAACAGTTTGATATAATAGGATTTTTACACACTTTTTTTGTGTTTAGCTTTTAAAATAGTACATTACACCGTTTTTCAAAGTGTTGTCCGCGGAACGCTGGGAAATATCGAGATTGTTTTTGGTTACCCAGTGGAATTTAGAAGGAAAAAAATATCATGTTGAATTTATTTAGTGTATTAAAACTATATTAACTGTAGTGAAGGTACACCTCAGTGTAGATTCTATTTTGTAGAACAAAAATATTCTTCCATTGTATTCTTCAAAATCTTAGCTTTTTATTATTATTGCTAGATATATAGTCTTCATGTGGGCCCGGTAGCTCAGTCGGTATAGCGACGGATCTACGGGCTGGACGGTCTGGGATCGAATACCGGTGAGGACGAGATTTTCCGCCTGTCCACACCGGCCCTGGGGCCCACCCAGCCTCCTATAAAATGGGTACGGGGTCTTTCCCGGGGGTAAAATTCAGCCGGGGCGTGCTGCTGACCACTCACCCCCTTCTAGTGTCGCGGTCATGGAAGAGTAGAGCTATACCTCTACCCAACCTCTGGGCCACACCGGGCCTGTAACGGGATCACTTTACCTTTACCGTTTATATAGTTTTTGTATTGAATTTTTACATTTAGTCGGTAAAGTTTTAGAAATAATTGTGTCTCCTTTTGTAATCAGTAAAACTCCAAATGATGCCTCGAGCTGTGCTTTAGCGATTCGTCAGTGGAGATTTCTTTTTTGGGGGGGAGGGGATGGCGCAGAATTAATGAGAATTAGTAAGGATTATTTTGCAGTGCCAGACATTTTGGGTGAAGATGGAACAATTACATTACAAACCATTAGGAGTCTTTAAAATGGCACCATATAAATCACATAATAACAAAAGAAAGGGTGTTTCATATTACGCGAAACGAATTTCAAGTCAGTAGCATCGTACACGTCACACATATTTAGCACTATTGTTATGCGCCAACTTTTTGAAGCAGATCTGACTTCAGAGGTCAGCGGTCGCATTTTTGAAACTCTAACTGTTATCACTCTGTTCACTAGTCTCGATCCTGTTCATCATGACACGATTCAAATCTTCACGCTACACATCTTAAAGATCCACTTTAATACTATCCTTGTCCATAAAGGTCACTTCAGTACTGCGCTAAATAGAGTACGTTGTGGAAATCTTGTTATAAAACTTCAGGAAATAATTTGTATTCCTTTTGTTTTCTGTTACAGCGTTTTGATATATACATAACGTGATGGTTCTATTCGCAGCAGCCCGATTCTCTTTTGACAGAATCCTTTTCGTTATAAAATTACTAATAATACATGGCATATTCGTAATTATCTAAACACATAATTTGTTCTGCCAAATCTTAACTCAATTAATTATATCGTGCACATAAACTGGCAATCATTTTGAAAGAAAAAAACAATACAGGCAATGTACTATAACATACTATTGAGGCGCTTTCGTGCAACCGTTGTTGCATTGGGAAAGCAGTAAGTATTACATATTCTGAATATGTATTTGTGGCCTTAGGTATCCAGCATGCAATGCGCATGCGTCATATGGTCATAGGTGGCCTGCATGACTCTACAATATATTTCCGCATTATCGCATAAATGGCACGATTTTACAAAAGTAGTTACCGAACGTAAAATGTGTGTCTTGATCTTCTGTACAACTTCGTCTGTTTTTTTCCTCCCCATTCTGAGAAGAAACGGGCGAGATATCATAAAAAACGTACATTGGTCTTAAAGTAAAGTAACCGCTATTCTTGTCCTATTTGGAACAGACTTGAATCTTCTCGAAAGATTTTCGAGAAATATTGAAATGTAAAATTTCATGAAAATCCGTCCAGTGAGAGCCTAGTTCTTCTAATCGGACGGAAGGACAGACAGACATGACAAAACTAATAGTCCCTTTTCGCAATTTTACGAAGGCGCCTCAAAAAAGAGGAAATATTTTCAGTTTCCTCGCTATCTGAATACACATTGTCGAACTGCTCCTCTCATTTCAAAGACAGTCAATGTACGTATATGTGAGATATTTACTGTTTGCACCTTTTCTCATTGCCATAATAGCGTGACTTCACCACACAGTTTATGTTTTTCTATAAGATAAAAACTGTTTTGGTGCCTCGCTTCATCCAACTGGATGAAGATTTGTCTTACAATAAAGACAATAAAACCCGCAACAAATGTTACAGCTCATTGGCAACGACCAGGTGACGACAGTAAATCCCGCATGATAGCATTAAGTAAAGCCTGTTAAGTTTGATCCATTTGAATCCCTTGGATAATGTCCGCCCACACGTAGCAGACATTAGTTCTGCTGAAATGCTCAACCCTCTTGCGGAATTTATCACAAAAGTATCAGTAAGTTACATTATTCTATTTATCCACCCAGGTACAAACGTTGCAACGCCATCGCCAGCGAGCTCAACACTTGCCACAGGACTTCTAATCCCTCGTCGGGGATCTACAGTGTTTGTGAGCGAAGAACCGTCCCCGTCATCACCATCACCAGTGTCGCCGAAGCGTCTGCTCGGTGGTCTCTCGGCCAGGCCTCGTCCTTTCTCGAAGACAACGCCGTTCCCCGCGCCTGAGACCAGCACAGTTGCCAGGACCTCAAGACCCAAACTGCCATCTATTATCGATTATGAGTACTATGACGAAGATGCTGGAATCCTCGATGTAGCGCCGGTTTCTGGGAAAGTGAAGATCCATTCTGATGGTTATATCGAATGTTTAGACCGTGGAAATTTCCCGCATCCTTTCTCTTGTAAGAAATTTATCTCGTGTGCCAAGATGGAAAATGGTGAACTTCTAGGTTGGGAGTATACGTGCCCTAGGCAATTATCGTTTGACCCCATTGGCGGTATCTGTAATTGGTCTGCTGGGCTCGGCTGCAAGGAGTGAGTTCAGAGCCTCGTTTTCTGAAGCGGAAAACAGGAGGCTGTTACCGAAAGGAAATCCGGATTGAAAAGCCGGAGTTCAGCTCTTCGATTACACCAAATCCAACGCATTACGAATGCAAAGAGACGTAAAAAATGAGATAACAAACACTCTTGATATCGCCAACTTTATTCTGACTTCGAATAATACATGGTACATGGGTAGCAGATGGTGCACACCAGACCTCCAGAATCACAACTGACATTTAAACATTTCTCCCACCCACCGTGACTCCGAGCCCTTTATCACAGATTAGAATAGAAGAAAGCGTTGTCAAGTGTACATAACCAGCAGCCGATAGTTTGATTCGAGAACTCCTCACCGTAGGTACGGTAGCCGATAACCTGCCGGCCGCAGCGTAGTATCCAGTGACAATTTCCGCTGGAAGTATGTGTCCTAGTGATTTCCATGTTATTAGACACCTTAAGAATCACCTGGCTGGCAAGCGGTTTGCAACAGATGCCGAAGTGAAGCGATCAGTCACCTCCTGGTAAAGATTATTGTCACTTATTTTTCGAAGTCTCAGTACAAGTCCTGGTGCCGCGAGAGACAAATGCTTAGGTGCCAATGGTGACAACTTGGATGTCTGGTGTGTATCATCTGATACCTGTTTACTGATTATACACAGCAGCCAGAATAAAGTTTTCGGCATCAAAGTGTTTGTTACCTTACCTGTTGTAAGTGACTTTTACATGCAACGCCTATATCAAACGGACTAATAGTAGTTTCTGGGGATGTAAGCATTATGTGTCCGTTCACATGAACAAAAGTTAGCAAGCTAGTTAAAATTCCGTTGCCTGTTTCTTGAAGAACACGGATCATAATCTCCGGTACTTATACTAATTGAATCAAATGACACGCCAGTTAAACAATAAAGCGAAACCAATTAGAATAAGGAGACAAAATTTCATACAAAATGCATCAATGTATACACAACTGTAGAACCATCGGTCATACATCGTGAAGAACTGTAGAACCATCAGTTATATACAGCGAAAAGCTGTACAACCATCGGTCAGACACAATGTACAACTGTAGAACCATCGGCTGTACACTGCACAACTCTAAAACTATCGGCAGTGCACGGTGCACATCTGTAGAACCCTCCGTTATACGTGCGCTCAAGTGCGAAGCCATCGGTCATAAACGTGCACGCCTGTAGAACCATCGGTCACAAACGTGTACAGCTCTAGAACCATCGGTCATAAACGTGCACAACAGTGGAACCGTGATCATACAGGGTACACAACTGTAGAACTATCGGTTATACACAGTGCACGACTGCAGAACTATCGGTTTTACGCCGTATATAACTGCAGAACCATCTATTTCGTAGTTCTACGAGCCTTGTCGCCGAGCTTAAAATTTTGATTTTTAAGCAACTCAGAACTGGGTGGATATAAATACAAAAGATAAATGAAATCAAGTTCCGAACTTAAATACATGTCAGATTGCGTTACGCATGAAACAGTAATACTGCCGCATTTAAAAGCAACGTTAACAATATTTAATTTAGCTTCCAGTGAACATAAAATAACTCGGATTAATAAAAACACCCAGTATAACATTAGGCCAAGAAAATGAAATGTGCGGATTTTGCAGAATAGAATGCAAGTAAATTATTTACGTAAACTGAGTGCAGTGCTGTCGAATATAAACACGTTACTGTGGACAGATCGGTAGTAGTGCGGAAATATACGGATGAGAAACACGCGAAAAAAAAAGTGTGGTTTGTGCTAGTGTTGCCAACATTGGAGAGAACAGTCAGCTGTTTAACAGTACGTTCCTTCCACAGCTGTTGTGCTTCAAGCCAGCCAGTATCAGGTGGACATTATTACAACTATGTTGGTATATAACATACTATACAGACAGGCACGTCAGCGCACCCGTTGAGATATTTGTAAACAGCAGTCAATGGAATTACACCGCATTTTTTACCATATCGGAAATTCACCCCATCCTTATTATGATCCGGAAAAATGTATTGGTTTGCTCTACATTTTTCCTTTTAATGGTATATTCTTTCCATAGAGGAAGTTCGGCGTATCATCCACAATTTTATACGAAGCAGTTCTGAGTATCGGGGCGACTGCCACAGAAAATTAGAATTATAACAGGCAGTCACAGGACAAGAGGTTAAAATTACAGAAAAATCGTTTACTCAGCAGACAATAAATGACTAAATTGAAAGTTCAAGTCTTCTTGGATGTAATGTTGTGTCTCTTAGTGTGTAGCTGCCGACGATAACAAGGCTCTACGATTCGCCGAAACGACAAGAACTGCCCACCTCGCGGCAAGACCATACATTCAACAAGACTTAAATGTTCAGAAAGTCATGAATGTGAGAAACCGCCAAATATCTGAAATTACTAAGTCACAGTCCTGGAAGAGCGAAAGGAATGTAAATTGTAAATTACATTATATAATTTTGATGTTTTGCTGACCGTGCATCTCAGTATAATCTTAGTAATTAACCAACTTAATAAACAAATTCTTGTTTTATAATAAGTTTATTATATGCCTGTACATGTTTCGAGCACTATGTGCTCATCATCAGGAGGTCAAAATTGTATTATACAGCATCTGGTATCGTCACACCTGTAGGTGGCCATCCTCTCTCAAACTGTGAACGGGATGGCCACCTACAGGTGTGACGATACCAGATGCTGTATAATACAATTTTGACCTCTTGATGATGAGCACATAGTGCTCGAAACATGTACAGGCATATAATAAACTTATTATAAAACAAGAATTTTTGTATTAAGTTGATTAATTAATAGGATTACAATATAAAATGTTCATGAAACTATTATAATGCATTAAAATTTCAAATAATGTTTATCGGAAAATACGGGCGGTTGCTACCGTTGACTAACCCTACTTTTAATCCAGACCTATTACGCCTAATTCATTCTAATTTGCTCTCATTCTTTGAAATGCCTGCCATACACAGATGTTGTGCTTGCTGCTGCTGCTGCTGCTGCTGCTGAAATGTGGTGAAAACGAAAGGCGAATTCAGAATGTTAAAGTGCAAAGGACACAGTGAACAGCATTTTGAGACCGATCATTTTAATATTATCTTGATTTCTTTAAACCAAACAAGTTTAATTCCAGTGTTCAAACAGATCATGCTAAAGCAATTTATCGATAACAGAAGTGAAAGAAAAGGACAAATGTGTACTTCTATCGGTAAATTTTAGAAACACAATTCCAGCTCTCGATACATTGTGTCGTAATTCGATAAAGTATGTCTGTTTTGTTATGTTACTTTCAAAGAGACTTACAATAAATGGTGAAATAAACACTGCATGTATTTTACTTTTCCTTCGTTATAAGAACGAGTGTCCGACAGAGATTATAAGAATGGGGCATCCCAAAGTTCAAAAGGACAGGGAATTTTGTACAAAATTATTTTGTGTTTATTTCTTTAAAACTCATGCCAAACTTGGCCGCTTATATTTTGGGGGAAACGTAAGCTGAGGGTGTTTGAGAATAGGGTGCTGAGGAGAATATTTGGGCCTAAGAGGGACGAGGTAACAGGGGAGTGGAGAAAACTACACAACAAGGAGCTTAATCATCTGTAATGCACGCCAAGTGTTACTCTGGTGATCAAATCGAGAAGAATGAGATGGATTGGGCATGTAGCAAGTACGGGAGAAGGGAGGAGAATACAGGGTTGTGGTGAGGAAACCCGAGGGAAGAAGACCACTTGGAAGACCCAGGCGTAGATGGGAGGATAATATTGCGATGGATCTTCAGGAAGTGGGATGGGGGCATGGACTGGATCGTGTTGGCTCAGGATGGGGCAGGTGGAGGGCTGTTGTGAGTGCGGTAATGAACAATAGTGTGCCATAAAATGTGGGGAATTTCTTGACTAGATGAGAAACGATGAGTTTGTCAGGAAGGACTATGTTCCGTGAAGTAAGTAAGTAAGTAAGTAAGTAAGTAAGTAAGTAAAATGTACGCCAATATTATTGCCAGTTCATTTATTTCATCACGATACTACAGGCTATCTATCTTCATTGTCCGTAGGTATATTCCGTTTGCTATTTTATGTCATCGACCAAAAACCCTGATCTGAGTCGATCTGTTTGGACTTGATCGTAGTCTGTACAAAAAGATTGTTGGGTTAGTTGCTTAGAGGCGGTTAGAAGTCTCAGACAGCACGGTGTTGCCCGCTATTAACCAAAACATACACACATTGTCTAAGTCTATTTTCAATGATAAAGGATATTCATAATTATTTTCTGTTTTGGTGAAACTCTTTAGGCACTCTATGCCATCCCCACAGAGCGCCGTTTAGTTAAAGTCAACGAAGAGCCGACCGTACTTCTAGGCACAAAAGACACCACATTCACGCTTTGTTCTGTAAGGTTGCATGACCTTTCAAATTTAAATGTACAGACTGGTTATTGCGCAGTTCTGCTTACGTTCTGTTCGTGTCTCCTTAGCTATCCTGACAGCGTACTCCAGTTGTGATGTTCAGCTGTTTCGTGAGCATGCGTCGTTGCGCTCGTCCCATTGCGTTGCTGTGAGACGTTATTTCCGAATCGAATGCGAGGGCCTAACACTTCGAACGCTTGCGGTAGTTAACGCTGTCTGTCTGGTTGCGATAGGTCGGCAAGGAAGAAGGTCACCTAACCTGTAGAGCAAACCACGTTTTTGTATACATCTCCTAAAACATCATACCAGGCGCATAAAACAGGGGTATAAAATGGCAACATCTGTGAAGTTTTGGGCGCGTTCGAAAAGACGTAATCACATTATTAAACAGCTTAACTCCGTGGCATAGAGCGTGGAAAGGATGTATTCATTTTCTCCGTGGTGGATGTGATTCAGTGTTAATCTGAGATAGCCCATCCGCTAATTTCGGGTCACCAAGGGAGTATTCTCCGGATCAGGATTGACCACTGACACAATTTCAGCTACTTTTCCCAAAAAAATTGGGAATTATCGAATTAGCTACAAAACTATCAGCTTTTTCAATGGAAATTTTCGGCTTTCTGTCGCCCTTCTCGCCACCCCTACACCATTCTTCACATCTCCCAATACTTTTTAAAATTACTTTTTCATTCGAAGCCCACAGTTAACTCCACCACTCTTTCGACGATGCCCGTTTCGAATATCTGTACAATTAACTGTCCTAACTTAGCTTCTTACGGTGTTTAATCAGTCACTGTTGACTGAAGACACACCGCTTCCTTCCATATTTATTCCATTTCGCTCCTCATGAATCATTTCAATATTCGACGCCATATACTCCAAGCTACAGCGTCGTAAAGCAATCCATAAAATCCAGCTCCTTTATTTTTATTTCTTTAAATACTCACCCTTCTGGAAGCAGTGGTGTACCGAGGGGTTTGGGGGGTTACCCCCCCCCCCCCCCAAACTCCCCGGGCCCCCCCAAAACTCCCCCACCCCCCCCCCCCTTGGGAAAATTTTAAAAAATGTTTATTTTATGAGCCAA
>Ga0123355_10019048_pt1 | contig 10919 bp, 6 predicted proteins | sample TergutEmb28metaG_3_FD_89872 | JGI IMG/M metagenome (GOLD analysis project Ga0123355, IMG submission 89872) | Embiratermes neotenicus P1 segment gut microbial communities from Petit-Saut dam, French Guiana - Emb289 P1 | ecosystem: Host-associated > Arthropoda: Insects > Digestive system > Gut ...
CATTCGCGTCCTCGGCATAGGCCTTTGACAATTCAATGTTTTTGCGATACAGGAAGCTACTTGGGTCAAAAACCAAGTCGTCATAGTCTTCCAGTGTGGGCTCGTACCAGACACTACTCTCAAAACGTGGCTTTGCACCCTTAAAAAACCCTGCGTGACCGGCAGGCCCTAAGTCGTTTATCAAAAGGGGGAAGGCATCTCCTGTATAATATGTCCCTTGCATACCATCACGGTAGCGGCGGATAATTAACTCCGCGTCTGTCCACCACTTAATTCGTTCCTCGGGGGTTTTGGGGTGGGGGAAGTGGGCCCAAGTGGCACCGTCTTTTGGGGCTGTTACTGTGGCCAGGCAAGGGCCTTCCAGTTCGCCGTTCCAAAAGGCGGCATGGCGTGCTTTTACTTTTTCCCAGTTTACACCGTATTTTTCCATGATTATCTCCTTATTCGCCGGTTATCCCAGCTCTGTCTATGCTTTCAACCAGATGACGCTCGACTATTACGTACAGCACAATAAGCGGAATAATAGACAAGAGTGTCCCGGCCATCAATAGCCCTTCATTCATGCGTAACAGTGGGTTTGCCGCCGCTTCCGGGAATTGTAGCACAAACATATCCTGAAAACGTTGCAACGCCAGCGGCACAGTACTAATATCAGGACCAAATAGCGATGCGCTAAGGGTCGTCTCGTTCCAGTTCCACACATAAGAGAATATAAACACAACAACCAGTGCCGGTGTCGCCAAGCGCATATTAATACGCAGGAAAGTAGTAATATGCCCCGCCCCGTCTATAAACGCCGATTCGTCCAAAGAGCGGGGTGCCATTTTGAAAAACTGATAGAAAATTAGTATGAAAATAGCACTGTTAATCCCCTGGCCAAGTGTCGAAGGCAGTAATACGGGCAAAATAGTATTAAGCATGCCCATCCTTACAAACATTACGTAGCGTGCCAAAAAAGTAGTCTGCGGCGGCAAAATAAAGGTTATTAGAATCAAAACCAGCAAAAGTTTATTGCCCCAGAAATCATACTTGGCAAGCCCATAGCCAATTAGTGCCGCAGATACAGTTTGCGCCACTGCAATAAACAATATAATACGCAAAGACTCAAACAGTGTACTCATGCCGCCAAGGGAAACATAGGCCTGGAAGTAATTTTGTGTGTTAATGCGCGAAGGTATCCAGCGCACTATAGGGTTTGCCAGGTCATGCACGTCCTTTGCACTGCCGGCAATCATCATAAAAATCGGATACAGGAAAACAAAGCTGACAAATATAAGCACCATGTACAGTGCGGCGCTTGCCAAAAGCCCACGGCGGGTATGGCTACCCTTTAGTCGGTGTTTTACCTGGTGTACGCGTGCATTTAACCAATTCATGATGTCCTCCTACCATGGAAGCAATCAAATCGACCGCTAGCGGACGAACCGAACAACTTTCGTTTACCATGGCCGGGTGTTGCTCCCCGCGAGGGGCTTGCACGCCGACGCATGCGCCGCTGGGCTTTTTTCTCCCGCTTAAGTGCCCTGTAAACCTCGGGGGCGTAATCCTTTTCCGGGCGGCCAAGGATGAGATAGTACACAATAACCACCACTACAATTATAAAGAAGTACAACCACGTAACCGCCGCCGAAAACCCAAACCCGCGCACAAGTTCGAACATCCCGGCCTGGATAAGGGACACAATGCGGTTGGTGGGGGAGTTTGAGATATACACCACCGTGTACAGCGCACACAGGAAAATAAAAGGCCGCAACACAGGAATCGTAATTTTCCAAAATTTCTGCCACATAGATGCGCCGTCAACGCTGGCGGCCTCGTACATGGCTTTGTCTACTTTTTGCAGCCCGGAAAGGAAAATTAGAATCTGGACGCCGGAAAACCACAGGAACATTACAACGTTGTCAAAAATAAATAGCACCGGCGTGGCTATAAACCAGGGCAAGTTTTCTGCTATAAACAAGTACACAAAGAATTGATTAAGCCCGCTAAGATGAGTGGCGTCAAAGGCCCTTAGATTATCCAGTACCGCACCGCTAATAATAATTACCGGCAAGAAGAATATGGCCCTGTATATCCGTCGCCCAAAAATGGGGCTGTTTAGCATAATCGCCAGCAGTATAGAAAATACCAACACCATGGGCACCAGCAGTAGCATTTGCATCAAAAATTCAGGAAGACGCAACATAAAATCCGGGTCCCTGAAGAGCACATTCATGAAGTTATCCATCCCCACAGGGTCAAGTGCAATGCCCAGTGGCTCAAAGCGTACGGTGTTTAAGGAGTAGATTATGGTCTGCACAAAGGGGTATACAGTAAACCAGCCAAACCCTACAATCCAGGGTAGCACAAATAGCAAGCCCGCGATTTTGTGGGTTGTTCTGTATTTAAGACCAAATTTAGGTCGTTTTTTAATCACGGCTTTAACCTCCTGGCCCATGTCGGGCGTTATTGGCGTATTATGGGTATTTCGTCACAAATAGCTTGTGGCGAGCGCTTAGGACAAAAACGACGCTCTATTATTGTGCTATATACAATGCAGACTGCCCTTCTACCAAAACGCCATTATACACAAACGCCTCATTAGAATAGTTAACAACTATGCTACCGCCACCAGAATATCTAATAACAAACACGTCATCATACACTTCCAGCCTGCTAACCATGTACTGGCCGCGCACATTGCTTAGTACATCGTTAATCATGTGGTACTGGGGCACGATTATATGCCTCCAATCGTCGTACATGGAAGAAAAAATATCAACGGTGTTAGATCTGACAAACAAAGTCGCGGACTCCTCTGTAAGCACGTATGACGGGAACATATTAAAATCAATCATACGTAGCATGTTGGTATGAGAGTGCGCCCGGTAATTCAGGTTTGACGAAAACATATCAATGTACCCGCCAAATACCATCTGGTAAAAGGGCACCGCTTCTTGGAAAAACAACTGGCGGCTATTTGTAGCAGGCACATTGTAAATAGCATGAGCAAACATAACCGCATATGCATTTGGCGACTCCAGCAGTAAATGGTTTGCCATCCGGCTCAATTCACTCAATATTTCCTGAGTTAGCACCAGCGCTTCTTCCCTGAATATCGTATTACTGCTATTAAAATCCGATGTGAGCATGTTTCCTATATTGTCCATGCTCAAACTTCTAATATATGAAGGGCTGTCTTCCAGCTCGCTTACAGCGCTTGCAATACTGTCAAGGTTCATGAAACGCCTTACGCTAAACAGCGGATTATGCTCGTCAGACGTAAGAAACGAGCCGCCCAATGCATATACAGCCCTGCGCATTGGGACTTGATGCTCGAAGCCTGTAAGGATATCTGTCTGAATTGTAAGCCTGACTCCAGCGTCATTTGCGGCCTGGTATAGTTGCCTTAAGCCTCTTAGGCCGCCAATTTGCCGTTCGATATTAAGGGCACCGGTTGTGCGGCCGCTAATCCCCCCGCGCTCTGCACCCTGCATGGCAATAGTAATATTGTCTAGGCCCTGGGCTTGCAATTCGTCAATCCAGCGCTCTATATCGGCAAACCGGGTCATTGTCAGGGTGCTTGTGCCAACCAATGCGCTTTGCTGCTCTGCCATTACCGCATCCAGTTTTATGGGGATATTGCCATATGTGGGGCTTTGGCGTACAAGTTCGCCCCTATCCAGTAATATTTGACGGTACAAGTTGGCCATGCCGCTATATGACGCGCTTTCCCCACTAAGGAAATGGTAGTCAACCCGCGCGTTTACAATATTGCGTGCCGGGGTAGGGGTTACAAAGCCCCTGCCGCCACCCGTCGGTTGCCAGTACAGCTCGTGATACAAAAACCTGGGCGCAACCCAGAAATAGTTAATCCTATCCCCTGCGGGGCTGGCCTCTATATCGCAAAAAAGATCGCCTGATTCTATAATTGCCGCAAAGGCGTTTTCGCCATGTACAACACCAAAAACAGGCAGGTAAACTTGGGGTAGGGGAACGGTTGCCATTTGCGTAGCGGCACGCAGCGCAAAAGGTGGGGAATGCACAACGCCCCTATCCGCGCCATAAACCCTGCCAGACCATGAACTGCTAAAAGGTCTTGCAGGGGCAAAGCGCATAAGCGCACCACTGCCGTCAGGTAAGAAAATATACCCCGGCACCTCGTCTTGATACGTTGCACCCATAAATGGCATCAGTAGTATCCTAGAAATTATATTGTCCCCAAGATATTCGATTCCCTGGTCGGGGATGCTTGCTGAAATACCTGTTTCAGTAAGGGTGACGTCTACCCGCACACGTATATTCGCCCTTGGGAAATGCAAGGAAGCCGCAAAGCCATTATCTATGGCCACATATATTGGCGCGTCGGCGCGGCTGGGGTCATACATTTCCCGGGTCTGGGAGCCTGCGGGGGTTATAAAGTCAATTACCACAAGGGACTCGGCAAATAGTTGCCAGTCGCGGCTCATATCTTCGTATTTGGGCTCTAGTGGGTGGCTGGACCATATAAAGCCGTTGGATAAGTCTGTAACTTGTATAGTCGTACTTTCTTTTGCAAGCTCCAATACAAAGTTATTGTTTTCCCAACGGGTGGTTGTTAAGGCCTGGCCCACTAATGACTCACTGGGTGGCAAGTCACGCCCCACAATCCTTTCAGACATATCTGCGGCGCAGGCTGTAAAAATAAGAACCGCCAAGGCCGTCAAAAAAGCAAAAACTATACGCCTACACACGCAACAACACCTCCGTTACAATCTCCTGGATAAAGCTCACAAGTTGCCTGCCAAGCAAGTAAATAATTGAAAGGGCAAGCACTACAACAAGCATATAGAAAAACGTAATCAACAATGACTTAATGGTTTCTCTAAAGGAGTACTCGTGCACCTCGCACAAAGACACAAAGATATTAATAGCACTCCAGCTAAGCAAGAAACCCGAGCCGATTACAATCAAAAAAGTCTCGTTGAGGGTGGCAAAATTGGCAAACAAGATAATAAAGGGCATAAATAAAAGCACAGGCGTAAAGCCATATACCACACAGAGGAAAACATCCTTAAGAGAGCCGTTTCCGTCGTAAATAGACGCCACATAGTAGTTGACCACAATAAAAAGCAGTGGAATAGTGACAAAGTACAGCGTAGCATTCAGAAAAGAAAAATGGTTAATATCCTGGGAGAAAATATACCCCATCCCAACCTGGAACATAATAAAAATTATATACAGCACACCGGCAAGTATAAGCCCGGCCCCGTAACTGCCGGTTTCGCCAACATGCACATCGTATGCATTGTCTATGGGGTGCTTGATTACATTTTTGGCTGTGGCTAAATCCCGATACAGGCGTATTTCGTTAAGTCTGGCCCTTCCTTTTCGCGCAAATGACAAAATATTAAAACGCTTATCCGCAAATTTAACAACGCGCCACAAAGCAACAAACGCAAATATAGCAATAAGAATATTGCCCATGTTTGCCTGTAGCCATATATTCCTTGTTTCCCAATACGCACGGGAGTATAGGTCTATTACATTGGCAACCCTAAAATGATGCGCCGCACTTTCGTAGTCCAGGAGCTGCATATAAATGCGGCCCATGTATAAATGGCCCAAAAATGACGCACTGTTAAACACCAGCATTTCACTAAAAAGTGCCTGGCTTTCCAGATAAAGCCCTTCTTGGTACAGCCACATTGCCTCGTATAGCATAAGCTGTGGGGCAGTAGGTTCAAACACTTGAATAAAATTGCGCACCTGGTCAAGTACAAACAGCCTGCCAAGGGCATCCACACCTACCCCAGAAGGGGATATAAACAGGCCAACACGCTCTGTTGCAGTAGAGGGGCCGGCAAAGGCGGCCAGTAAATATCCTTCGTGGGTAAGCACCATAATATGACCGCTACCCTGTTGCACGGCATACATGCGGCCATCTGCCGTCACATGTATATCACCCACATCTGCCAAGAGCATGTTACCCCGGGAGTGTGCCAGTAGGTCTATGCCGCTGATGCTATGCCGACGCATAGTTGCGCCGCTACCCCTGTTAATTGTATACACAAGCCCGTCTTCCCCACGGAAGATATTTGCGTACACGGCAGGGACAACACGCAAAAAGCGTGCCTGCTGTTCTTCTGTTAATACAGCCTGCATTAGGCGCTGGGTCATAGACATTTCTATGTTATTGGAAGCAAAATAGCCAAGAAACTCGCCATAGCCATTCATAAAAATAACACCGGCGGTTGAGCCTTCGCTAATAATATATACCCCGCCGTCTGCGCCGCCCGGGGCTACCTTTACCGGGTTAAAAGGCTCATTTACGCCAAAGTTTGGGGTGGTTGGTCTTGTAAATGTAAATTCCAGCTGGCCATATGAGTCAAAGCGGAACACAGCTTGGTTATCGGCAACAAAAATGCGTCCCCATGCATCTGCGGCAATACCCCGGGGGTTTACAAGTATGCCTTCGCCAATGACTTTGTATTCCATGGTATACAGGTCAACAACCAAGGCGCGGCTGTTACCTGTATCGGCAATATACATAGTCATACCCAGCACAAACATATCCTGGGCACTGTCCAGCCCAAAATCCATTAGTACATCTGTTGGGATATAGGCATCCTGGGCAATGCCCGCACCGCCTGTTGTTAGCAAGGTGTAGGTATAGCTGGTGGAGTCCGTGCCGGCATAAGTCCGCATACTCCCTGCTATAAATAGCAGAGCCAGGAAGGCCAAAACTGTTTTTCTCATAAGATCACCCATTATTTTATACCTGAATGAGCCATGGTGTTCATGATCTTGCTTTGCATAAACACAAAAATCAGAAGGTTTGGGATAAATAGCATAAGTGACGCCGCCGCAACCATGCCCTGTGCGGCAACCTCTGTAGCCGCGCCTGTGCCAAGTGCATTCATAAAGAACGCAAATGTACGCAAATTGTCATCATTAATAAACCAGGTAGACGCCTCATGGGAGTTCCAAGACGCTTGGAACGCAAGTATTGCAACGGTAACAAGGGCGGGTTTTACAATGGGGGCAACTATGCGGACAATAATATAAAATTCTTTTGCGCCGTCTATACGTGCGGCTTCTATTAGGGCGTCCGGCACCTGGTCTATAAACTGTTTTACCAAGAATAGGCCCACAGGCATTGCAAGCATTGGTAGCACCAAAATAGAAAAGGTGTTTAACAGCCCCGCCCACTCTATTACCAAGTAACGGGGGATTCTTACCGCAATTGGTACAAACATCATGGAGATAGTGTTAATGGCAAACAGTGTTTTCTTCATGCTAAATGTTTTCTTAGAAAGCACATATCCTGCCTGCAAAGAAAGTACTACCGAGAATATTACGATTAGTAGCGACGACGCCAAGCTGTTAAACAAAAACCTAGACATGGGCGTATGAGTCTGCCCCATAAACCTGAACATATCAGAAAAATTTTGAAATGTTGGCCGTCTTACAAAAAATATTGGCGGGTAGGCAAAAAGCTCGTCAAAGGGCTTAAATGCGTGGTTGAGGATGTATATTACAGGCACTACCATAAATATCGCCAAGGGAATCAGCACAATATAAAAGCCAATCTGCCCACGCTCGAAATGTTTGGGGTTTACCCTTGTACCTCTGTATTTCATGTTTACCCCCTAGTCCTTTTCCAGGAACAACTTATTAGCAATAGTAGACGTGCCCAAAATCATCAGTAGCAGTATAACCGCAAGGGCACTGGCATAGCCCATTTCGTAACGTAGCATTGCATGGTCTTCTATATGCAAAACCATTGTTTGCCCGGCGTACATGGGCGTGGGGTTGGCACCTGTTAAGTCGGCACCAATTTGCCCTGTAGAAAATGTAGCAACAATGGCCATTACCGCACCAAAAAGCATTTGGGGCTTCATAGATGGGATAGTGATATAAATCGCTTCCTGGAAGCGGTTATTTAGCCCATCAACATAGGCCGCCTCGTACAATTCTTGGTCAATATTAAGGATACCCGCAAGCATGGCCAAAAACCCGACGCCCATGCTAACCCAAAGGGATACAATTATCATGAGAGGCATAGTAAACCGCGGGTCTTGCAAAAATTGAATAGGCCTTTCTATCAGGTCAAAACGCAACATTATATAGTTGATATAACCAAACTGGTCGCCGCCAAAAATAACACGCCATATAACCGCCATAGTTACACCCAGTGTTATAGAGGGCGAATAAAAACACAGTGCCAAAATAAGCCGCGGTACCTTTGGCAGTTGTGCAAGAGCCCACGCAAGCAAGAACTGCAAAACAAAGCCAATAGGCCCAACAACTATAGAAAATAACAATGTGTTGGGAAGTACATGGCGCATGAATATTTCGTCATTAGTAAGAACACGTACATAGTTTGCAAGGCCGATAAAGCTGGGCGTGTTAATAATGTCGAAATGGCTAAAGCTTAGCGCCAAAGCCAGCGCAACCGGTACCGCTATAAAGGCAGAAAACAGCAAGATATACGGGGCTAAGTTAATGGGAATCGAATAATCGAATTTTTTCAGCTTATTTCTCATGGCACCATCCAACTCTCTACCAACTCGCGGGAGCCTGTTCTAAAGGGCGTCACCAAGTTGCCTTGTTCATCTTTGAAGCCAAACTCCTGCATTCTTCTTGTGATTTCCCTATTGCTTTCTATGATTGCCGTATCCAGTGCCGTGCGCGGTGATACCCCTTGAAACACTACCGCGTTCCAAGCATTGGAAAGGGAGCGCTCTACTTGATAGTACGCTGGGTTACGTGGGATTTCACGGGTGTTTTCCAGCTGGGCAAGAATTACTTGTCTGGCGTCTTCCGGGATAGTACGCATTTGTTCGAAGGCGTTCATATTAGCTGTTAAGTGAATAAACGTGCTACCAAACCTGAGCTGTAGGTCATTGGCAAACTGGACTTGTACATCTGTGCTCATCCACCATTTTAGGGCGGCCCATGCGTCATCTGGCCTTTCGGTATGGGCCATTATCATGTTGCTGGAAAGCACGGCTGTTTGGTAGTTGCGGACAACCCCGTCCTCACCAAGCACACCAACCGACGGTAGCATGCCCCACTGGCCATGAAGTTCCGGCGCACCAAAGCGTATAAGGAAATAATCCAGCACACTGCCAATGCCAATGGGTGCCACCCCGCGCCTGAAATAGTTGTAAAAACTGGGTATGTTTTCTGGCATAGAATACCTTGTGTACAGGTCTGTCATGAAGCGGAAGGCCGCCACGGTATTTGGGTTGCCAAGCACAACATGTGAGCCGTCATAGGCATATACCTCGCCCTGATGTTGCAGTATTAGCGGCACGGTTACACCAAAATGTTTGAGTGCGCCCACGTTAGCAATTGGGGAATTAAACACCATTCCAAAGCGGGAAAGGGTCGGGAGCATTTCTATTACATCGTCCCATGTTTCCGGTGGGTCAAGGCCTAGGCGCTCTAGTATATCCCTGCGGTAATATGTTGCATGGAAGTTGATTGTTTCAGGCACAGCATATACCGCGTCATTAATAATGAAGGGGACAAACATTTCCGGGTGGAAATCCGGCAGAATTTCATGGAAGTCAGGGAACTGGCGTAGGTCTTGAATGGCACCACGCAGTGCAAAGTCGAAGGGCCTATGATTAGACGAGCCAATTACCAAGTCAGGCCCATGGCCTGCTGCGGCGGCAAAGAGTAAACGCCCTTCGTCTGGCATGGCAGATATATTCACCTGTATGCCCGTTTCTGCTGTAAAATCCCTAAAGCGTTCCCTAAGCATTTCTACTTGCATCATGTTTTTGCCAACCCATATGTTTAGACGTTCGTCATCATAGGTCCCGGCAACATCTTGCCTTACCCTAAAGGTCAACAAAAACTGGCGGATATGCTCAAACATAGCGGAAAAGAAACCCCTGTTTGCCCGGGGTAGCGCTTCCAAATCACCGGTGACAATAATCCGCTCTATTTCCATGGGCTGATACAGTAGCCCTGGTAGCACTAAGGCAATCAAATCTGTGGCAGAATGGCTGGCCTGGGATAGGCGGTCAAGATTATTGACAAGCATATCCAAGTCATTGGCAAAGTTTATGAGTAAGTTGCGGGCAACCATAAGATTGGAGGCCTCACTGTTAGAGTTTGTATCAAATATTGCAAGCAACCTATTAAACTCATATTCCAAAATATCTGCATAATGCAATAAGTCTTCCCTTATGTTGGGGATAAACACATCAATATTCCATTCTCGGAAACGGTCCCGCCTATTGCCGGTGATAAATGTGATATCAATTGTAAGATCGTTAAGGGCATGTATCACATATAGTAAATTCTCGTGAATTTCGAAGTAGATATCCGCCGCAGACTCTATGCGCAACGTATGGGTGCCCGCTGTTAAAAAGATAGGTACAGGCTGGCCCTCTGCGCTAATAGGGTGATGGGCGTATCTGTTTCCTGTAAACACAAACCGCTGGTTAAACATCTCTTCAAAAAGCGGTTCGTCGTTAATAAAAATATGATGAAAACATGGTTGGTTTGGGATAGCACTTATACGGTACCTAAAGACAATATAGTATAGCCCGTCTTCGGGTACAGTAATTGTGTATTCTACAAAATTACCAGCCTCATACCATGTACCTTCACCAAGGGCATTGATGCGCATAAAGCCCGGGTCATATGGGTACGCGTTATGGTTATTGGAGCGGCCGGGTATGATATACGACTGGCTTTTTGCAGTGTAATGCTGACCTTGTATTACAATGGGTTCTGCCGGGCCAAAGCCGTGGTGGGCATTGGCCTGTGTATATTCTGCCGCGGATATAACATCTATGCGGGGGTTAAGTGTCACGCCCCCAAGTAGAAGCGTGACTTGGTTATTGGTTATTGTAATTGTGTTTGCACCCTGTTCAAAATAGAAAACAAAGGGAGTACGGAAATTGTACATAGCACTGTTAATTGCACGTGACTCCCAA
>Ga0123355_10019049_pt1 | contig 10918 bp, 15 predicted proteins | sample TergutEmb28metaG_3_FD_89872 | JGI IMG/M metagenome (GOLD analysis project Ga0123355, IMG submission 89872) | Embiratermes neotenicus P1 segment gut microbial communities from Petit-Saut dam, French Guiana - Emb289 P1 | ecosystem: Host-associated > Arthropoda: Insects > Digestive system > Gut ...
CGTTCCGAGGACGACCACTTGGTTTCCTTGGTAATGCTGACCCACTTGCTCTCACGTTCGAAACCCATCGCAGGATTATTTTTCGATCAGGAACGGCATCAGTTGCATAGAGTCCGAAGCGCGTCCGAAATGCCCTCTGTGTCGCGGTTACAGAATCGTTGTTTTTAAAGAACGTCTCTATAACGAAACCGCGATCTTCACCGGACCAACTCGTGGTGTCTACTGACAACTAGACGATCCGCCCGAACCGTTGCCACCTCCCGCGCTGCCCTACACCCACCACTCCCTTACCAGTGACCTTGAGAAATGTGGGAGTCCATTCTGCCGCACCCTGTATCTTTTAATACAGTTGTACACAGTACTTTTTATGAATTTTATTGGCCTGAAGATGACCAAACTAGGTTGAAACATGCTGCCATAATAAAGTATATAATAGAAACTATTTGTGTTTGAAAGTGTCATTTTTGTCTCACAAATTATTAATTAGTTATGTACAATATCATTGAGCACAGTAGGATGTCTTACATAGACGTAGAACTACCAGCAAAACATGAAAACTTATCATCAATATATTGATGTAAGCTATGGAACAAGATGATTAGAGTTCAAAACATGATAAGAGGACAGACAAGAAAAAGCCAGCAAAAAATTGTCTCGAAAACAGGGAAGGAAATGGGAACTTCGTAACGTAAGTAACCAATCCTGATCCAGGCAATGTGAACTATGACGCACAACACAGATTCTGTTGAACTGTGAAGGCTGAACATAGCAGCAAGTATTCATTGTCTTCAAAAAACACAGCTGAATGCAACAGAGTCAATTCTGTGCATTAACTATGCTTAAGCAATTCATTAAAACTTTGTTGTCACATGCAAATTTTGATTAAAACTGGATAACAGTGATGGACACTGTACTTGATGAAATACATATGTTTCTACATGCTTCTTGGTGTAACTCAAGAAAAACATATTGGAGTAAAAGATATTTCAAACAAAAATTCTAGAGAAAAACAAAACACACATTTTATGGTCAATAGAGTTCCTCCATGAGTCTTACAATTACTGAGATAATGAGATAAAACACAGACAACACACCAAACTTGCTATTCCAAGCATACATTTCCTAACAGTACAATAAATTCAAAGTATAATGTAAAACATGAAAACAGTTGCCACTTACTGATACCCTCAAGCCTCTTGATACTGCGTGATGTAGGAATATAGTACATCCTGAGTAGAAAAAACAGAACCAACATCACTACTGTTGGGATCAACGTCCAGTAATTCGCCACTGCTACTACTACAAGCACACCGATTATCATCAATGTTCGCTGTAATGAGATAATCTGAAGTCACGATCAAGTACTTCAAAACTATAGCAGTCTGCTGCTGACTACATAGGGTAATCTTATTAGCACTGTACTGACTCTCCACCCAAAAAAGGCTAGCAATGACGGGCCATTCACGTTTTTCAAGTATAATACTTTTGGTTCTGATCAAAGTTCTAAAAAAAACACTTTTTTATTCTTTGGTTATTTATTGAAGCCTTTTCAATAGCTCAGACTACAGTAAAGAACGTACAATGAAAGGACAGTTAAAAAATAATGAATTGGAAATGTTGCCAAATAACGTGGTCATGGCCCAATCTGAAGTACTAACCTGCCACCACACGCCTGCAGTGACAGTGGAAGAGCAAAAACCTTCAGTCCAGATACCTGGCTTTGGGGCTGAGATTTAAACACAGGACCTACCAAGTATAAAGCCAATCACTAGACCAACACATGAAGATATACACAGTTTTGTTGCCATGTTTTCCTGGTAATATAAATGCCATCTTGGTCTCATGAAAATCATACAAACAAAGTTCCACTGTGTGCAATTAAATTATTCAGTATTATTCGATGTTAAAATGGCTACCTGCAAACAGTCCATCATTGTTTCCGGCAATACTTCATCAACTGCTCCCACATCCTTCGTGAAACGGTTCAGTATTTGACCTGAAATGTAATGACAGTATAAAGATATCATTTTATGAAGAGCTTACAAGCACTACAATACCACTTCACAATCTATTACATTCAGTGAACAATATTTTGGGCACATATTACTCCCTGTAAAACACTTCCATTTCCTAATAAAATAGACCATTTCATGTAACACAGTTGAAACACAAATTCTGACTTCTCTTTCAAGAGAAACTGGTAGCCTGAGACATAAGATTCTTGATCAGTGAGTTTAGTAGGAATGATCCGTGATAAAATCTGCATTCAGGTTTTCTTGTTCACAAACTTAAGCCTTTACCTCTGCTAAAGATTACTCATTATGGGTGTGAGAAATACAAAGTCCACATTAACCTGCAACTATGACATGGGTCAAAGATTTCCTGTAACTGAGATATAAATGCTGAATGTTAGAGGTTAATGTTATTTCCCCTCTATTGACAATCATTCTTACATTAATCTGATCACTCAAAGAGAATAATCTGCCTTCCAGATTCTCATAACTCAACACTGGATGTCTATAACTCAGAAAGAGGGCAGAACCAAAGAAAAAGCATGAACAGAGGCACTTGCTACTATCAGAAACACTTTTTACAAAATACTTGGAATGCTGCGTTACCTGATGGATTGTTATTAAAGAACCACACTGTAGCTCGTGAGATACTGTTGAACATGGTGTTGTGGAGATTTATGGAAGCTGTCATACACAGCGAGAAGAAGAAAAATGTACTCGCCAGGGTAAACACAATAATGGCAATCACAAACACCAAGTACACAAAAATACATGTCTCTGTGCTGGGCATCCAGCTCCACTTAGTGACATTTGCTGAAACAGCAGTAGTACCATCCACCCAGTCCCAATCACTAATATCAGTTGTAGCAACAGCAGTAGCATTCATGTCTAGAAACTGTGCAGTGGTGTCATTAATAGCAGCACCATTTATGTTGGCGGCAATCCCACTAACGATTGAAGACCTCCATTCTTCTACATTAGCCCTACAAAAAGTATTTAAAAATGAGTTTAAGAATCTATATGTAAATTAACCCATATGATTACATATATTCTATTCATTAACCTCTAAATGACTAGACTGGTATGCAATTTTAGGTCATGGTTTATAAAAAATATATTATTTGAATAGAAAAAGATAGAATTATAAAACAAACAGTATTTTGTGGAAAATGAAACGGAGATTATACATCACATGTTAAGGTGCAGAAAATTTCACTGTTTTGCAAACTCAGCAAATAAATTCCTAGCGGCAATTTTTACATGCATTTGCATATGTAAATGCAGGTAATTAAAAGGTTAATACAGTACAAAGCTCTGACATGACAATATGATGAGGGTGACACCACACTCATCACCAGCGTCCCTCCAGATCGCCAAAAGTGTCTGAAGCTGTGAACAACATGACATCTCTGCTGGCAGAGGATCAGTACATTACCATGTCCTTTTAGTACACCCACAGCACAATAAGGGAAGTGGTAGACTGTGTAAGATAATGGTGACTATGAATATCTTTACTCCACTCAGTTTGAGCAAGGCAGTGTACTGAAATTTTCTGACTTTGTGCATCATTTCCTCTTAAATTTACAATAAGCCCATGTGCATATGGCATAAGATCCATATTCAAACCTTAAAAAGGCTACAGTGAGCTTAATGTCAAAGTGACATTGTTGTTGGGCCTCTCAGTGGTGCCAAATATTTATGTGTTGGAAAGTAACAACATTAAGATATCAAGAACCTGTAATGATTCATGTAAAACAGAAATATGTCTTCATTATGTTGGGTCATGCTTAAGCTTTCAAAGCCTGCACTAGTGAATGAAACAAGCATACCAGAAGGACATCCAGTAGTCACCCACACTGACAGCAAGCTGTGCCAAAATGAATACAGACAGCACGATAAGCATGACAGAGCAGTCCCCTCCAGCAGCACAATATGCTCGGTACACACCAAACCTAACTCTGCCTTTTGTTTGCATCTCTGCTACTTGTTTGGGCTCAGACCCCTCCAGTGAACCCTGCAAAGCACCATGTTTGTAATTACTTAGTATCAGCTTAGCTTATTAACAGAAGACTTCATTCTACAGTAAAGAAAAAGATAAGCCACAACAGTTGTGTATTGCACTCTTTAGGGTTATGATTGGGTATAGCATGCTAGGTGTACACAGAAACAGATGATATTGATTTTATCTTCAGGACACACCCTGACTACAAATTACAAATCCTGACTATAAACAACATGGTATCATAACCCAGAAGGTCACAACATAAATATTCATTACAGAGAAAGGGTTAACCAGTGACCCAGTTGGTTGAGGCACTGCACTACAAACTGGAAGGTCATGGGTTCGATTTCTGAGGGGGTCATTGAGATTTTTCATGGACTTAATGTTTCTGGCTGCACTAAGGCCCTGGAGTTGACTCAGCCTCTAACAGAAATGAGTACCAGCGATATCACCTGGGGGGGTAAAGGGAGACAGTGCATACGGCTGACAACCTTGCCACCTTCATGTGCCAAATGTCTAGAACTCCTGGCAGCCTCAAACTCCTGGCCTGTCCAGGCCTGTATTGGGGTAATTGTGATATTATGTAAAAACAGCTTGTTGAAACTTGAAGCAATATGCAAAACACTATCAGAAGGCTGCAACAAACAACAGTGTTCCCAGTGTCACCTAGTACCCATCAGTCTCCACATATACCAAGAATGCATTTTGTCTTGTTTCTGATATATGACTAGTGATTACTTTACATAATTATGTTTTTATTTTATTATGAATTGTGTCATGTCCAAGTGCCATATGGTGGAATGATGGCTCATTGGAATGTGTGCATGAGTGTGAGTGTGTGTGTGTGTGTGTGGGTGTATGTATGTATGTATGTATGTATATATGTATTTGTGTGTGTGTTTGTGTGTGTGTGTGTGTGTGTACTCTTCAAACACCCACAGTACTCATGACAAAAAAGCAATTACAGGGAAGCTGAACCCCATGAAGTAGCAGTACACAGATTTAACCAAGGTGCTCATTATTTGCAGAATCCATTTTCATGTTACCCACTTAAATGTAATTTATCCATGCCCATGAGAAAAATATGGCCTGCCCTGCACTGATTTTCATGAAAATGATACATGATTAGCAGCATTATGTGCACAATTCTTTTAACAAATTTCACCCACATCACAGAATACACATATAAATTATGGATGTGCCACAGTACAGCATGGCTTCTCATGAGTATTATCATCACTCCATATGTTTTTATGGACAGCTCCTGTGCCATATATTATTCAAATTGGATTAAAAATATATAAAATATGGGCAAAACTTCAGTATGCCCTCAAGCAAAGTATAGCTTTCACTGCACCAATTTTCACATACCTCACCAATGGTCAACAGTATTGTGTGGAAGTCCTCCGTACCAAATTGTATCGTAGGCCGGGATAGCATAGTCAGTATAAAGACTCGCTATGGGTTGTACGGTCCGTGCATCAAATCCCAGTGGGAGTAAGGTTTTCTCTGGACTCTGGACCATACTGATGATCTTATGTTCCCCCCATCCCAATTGTAAGAACAGCAGAAAACAAAGCTTTGAACCGTACTCTAAAAATCTTCATCTAAATGTCACAAAGAATCAAAGCTAAGAGCCCACTGGCTTATACCTCTAACATCATAACACTTTATTTTAAGCTGCAAACAGACTTACATGTTCAGATGTCTCTGAATTTTGACGCTTTGTTGTTCGGAGGGAAAGTTGCTTCTCTTGTCTGTCTTCTGCCTCTATTTCCAGACCAAGTTGCTTGACAAAATTGAGACCTGAGGCATGCAGCTCAGCATAATTTCCTGTTGCTTCTACCATACCCTACAATACACAGTCACTACTCATACCTGGAAACTGACACATAACATAGTACAGTGAAACCCCTATCCATCATTTTTCTATGTATCACTTTCCTACAACTGTTGATTTCCTGCACTTATTATAGAAGTTTTGCTGTACTCCTCCTTATAATAACATTTTATTTATTTACTTATGGTTTACTGAATGACACTGTCAACAGCTCTAAAATACCTGTATATAGCACTGAGGGGTAAAATGAACTGGAAAGGATGTGGATGGTAGCAGGCATAATATAATTTGAGAATTTGAATAATGAAATGAAGGAAACCATGAAAAGCCTCAGTCAAGACAGCATGTTTCTGAATTGAGATATGTACATGAGACCTCATAAACACAAGGCAGGAGTATTAACCAAATGAGTACAATGTACAGTACCAATCATCAAGCTTGGTAGCTTCAATTGTTATGCACACTGAATTTATAAAGACTGATGTACTTATAGAACAAGCTACATTAGTCTTAACTCTGTAAGATGCACAGTCAAGGTAATCAATATGGCAAAAAACTTAAGATATTGTGTTGTAATCTGGAAGACCTTCTTACCTTTAAATTCAGATTTATTACATATAAATTACATTTTAATGAACATATGTTTTAGGTACGCTGAAGTTTACTGGTAAGGGCATATTCCAATATATCATGTTGACCTACTTTATACATAAATATCTCTCATACATTCTTCTTTGAATGTTTAAATTAGAACATTACAAATATGACTACAGATCCTGAATGATATCAGATACTAACATTATTAAGGATGATAATGCTGTCCACTGTCTGAAGGTAATGCAGTTGGTGTGTGACCAACAGCCGGGTTGTGCCCTGCAGGAAGTTACAGATGCACTCATCAAACAGATGGCACCCCACATGGGCATCCACTGCAGAAAGTGGGTCGTCCAATATGTATAAACCAGCTTGCTTATACACAGCCCTGTGAGTAAAGATGTATAATATTGTGGAACTTTAGTCTTTTTGCATTTAGTTTACTCTCAATTTCAAACTGTTATTTTATAATAAGTGTTTTATGAATACAAGGCCTTCTGAAACTACTGAACTGTAACTCTTCCCAATTCAATATTTTCTGGCACAGTAACTTTTTTCATATTATCACACATATAATTACAATAACTGTATATGTCCATATACAAAAATTGGACACAAGATGGAGATTTTGTACCTTGTTGTTGCAGTAAACGACCTATTTGAGCAGAAAGAGTGGAAGAAATTTTGACATTGACACCCAAATAAACTGCAAGAACAAATGTTCTCGATTATAAAATTAACATGTGGATGGATACTTTGATATAATTCATGCGAACCAAAAATTACCTATAGATTAATTAAGGTCACAGAAGTCACTGTGCTCTGATCTGTCTCTCCCTAACTTTACACAGAAAATACATTTTAAAAAATTCACAAAATACTTGGAAGAATTGATCAAATACCTAATGTCGTTCCTCATACAAACTGTCCTTTGTACCATCACTTTTATCCTCAGTGAGACATCCGCATTCAGAAAAATAATATCACACCAGCAACTGCTTAGTGTTCTATACCAGACCCTGTAACTAGTAAACTCCATCCTATTAATTGGTGTTATGAATGCTCATGTGATACTGAGGAAACTGATCAAATATGTGTTGTAGTTCCGTACAGAAATTTTCCTTTGTATCATATTTATCCTCAGTGGGACATGGACGTTCACATAAATACTATCAAAGCAGCAACTTCTGGGTATTACATACAAGATCCCACCTCTAACAAATTCTACCACCTTAATTGCTACTATAATTCCTTTATGTACGAAAAATCCAGCCCCTAATTTGTAACTCTCATTATGGTTTCCGTAAGATAATGCACAACCCTTGTTCTATCTGACCTCCTCTACCCTAATAAGTTTAAGTTCCACTTTGCTAATTTTCTTGCAATGATTTTCAGTGAACCTGATACATATGGACTTCTTATGTTTCATGTTCGAATATCTCACGTCCACTTTCTTTTGTTTACATTTTCCAAAAACTCTTTCCTATTTAATATATAGGATATTTACTGTTGTGTGTGTGTGTGCATGTTAAGTGTTTTTCTTGATTTTCCAATAGTTAATTTGAAGGATTAATACATTTTCACTAAGTTTTGCATCAAGATCAGGAAATTTCACCGGAAATGTATGAAATGCTCAAAAAAGCTATTGGAGATGTCATGATGTGAATGCAAGACTTTTGGGTGTGCTTTTCAATTCAAATATGGGGAAACACTGTTTGAAAATTGTGAGTGTTCAGGTCATCCTGCCAAAGGCTGCACACATAAAAACCATTAATGAAGGCTCTAAAAATACCAATGTGGAGATTGATGGCAGGTTAGGCCTCTTGTATGGAACATGCTAGTGAATTCCAGAAGAGGACTTGAACAAATGGTGTATCTCCATGTAGTTTGTGCCTCAGATGCTCAACAATGAGCAGAAGCAGCAGTGTGTGTCTGTGTGCCAGGAATTGCTGGATGAAGTCAACCAGAACTTCCTCTTGAGGATCATAAAAGAAGATGAAGCCTGTGTTTACTTCACAATACAGAAACCAAACAGAAGTTCTGTCAATGGTGAAATTCACACTCTTTGCATCAAAACAAAGCATAGAAAGTCATGTCAACAATCAAGGGCATGTTGGTGATCTTTTTTGACCATGAGGGCATGGTTCATAAGTAATTTGTTTGTCCTAACCAAACAGCTAACCAGTATCACTGCCATAAGACTGTTCAACATCTGAGGAAGCAAGCCTGCTGCCAGTATCTGGAACAATGGCCAAACCAGACTCATTGATTCACCATAACAATGTCCTAGAAAACACTGAATTGTTAGTGCAGCAATTTTTGGCCACTAAAAACACGTCTGTGGCACTCCCCCTCCCTTACTTGCCTGATATAGTCCCTTGCAATTCTTCCTTGTTCGTGTGACTGATATCACAGCTATGAGGGTGTCCTTTCTAGATTTTGCTAAAATTCATGAACAACTACTGACTCTCCACAAGCAATTCCAAGAAGTCAGTTCTAGCAGTACTTCCAGCAGCGGCGGAACTGCTGGACCTCCTGCATAAACATGAACTACTTTCAAAGGGAGAATAAATAGTAAAAATGCAAGCCTATATTTAGTTATCAGCTCAGTCTGATAATTTCTGGATATGTTCTTGTATAAAATGGAGAATTTTACTCGAATAAGAAACATAAGAACCTGTGACGACACTCAAAATTGTTTTTTCAGGAATAGTGACCAACAAATTTAACCAAACCTTGCCAGGTTGATTCTTGCCCTCTGACCACCACTGAGAGTGACACCCCTCTCCCCAACAATGGTCCTGTCTCCATGTGGTAACAGCCGCAAGTCTTGTTCAAGAGCACAGACCCTCACAACTTGTCTGTATCGGCTCCTGTCCATGGGCTGTCCAAAGAGGATGTTCTGTTGCACAGACCCTGTGAACAGCCATGGCTCCTGTGATGCATATGATATTGTTCCTCCCACCATGATGGTACCACTGCTGATGGGCAGTTCCTTCAGGATGGCATGGAGCAGTGATGTCTGCAACAGTAATACACAGACATTCCAACATCAGCTCTATATATTCGTATATATGCACCAGCACTGCTTATACTCTCCCCTTCCTGCAACTGTAACTTACCTTCCCTGACCCTACAGGTCCAATGACAGCCACAAGTGTACCAGGCTTCACATCAAGGCTTACATTGGTCAGAGTGTTGTCAGGGAAGTCCTCAGTCCACTTGGCTGTTACATTGGCAACTTTGATACCTTCTTTATCTGCAGTGGCATCCACACATGTAGCATTCTCTGTCGCATATGTATTCATTTTCAGAACACCACTCCTTGCTATATCCATCTTGTACCCACATGTAACAGAGGTGAATTTACCTCTAGCTGTGACTGTTGTCATCATACCATCTTTAGCAAAACCATATGCAGTGGCCACTTCATCATAAAGAAGGAATTTCTGTGGAGATAAAATTAAATGTTATTGCAAGTCAGACATATGCATCACTTCTACACATCTTACAGCATGACAACACTGCTGTTTCACATGAAGGATGTATCTTAATTGGTTCTTAAAACTGCAGCGCCTTAGAAATTATCTTAATATGAATGAGTCTATACACATGTTAAGAGAATTATGTCACAAAGTTTCAGCAGTTATCGAAATGCCACATTCTGATCCAATAAGTCTGAAACATGTTGAAATGATTCATCAATGTGCCATTATTATAAGCTACTGACACTAATTTCTATGACTGTTTATAGAGTTCACTACTTCACTTCTAAACTCGTAACATTAAGGTATGACACAAAGGCTGGTTGTGGTGGTGGTGGTGGTGGTAGTAGTAGTAGTAGTAGTGTTGTAGTTGTAGTTGTAGTAGTAGTAGTAGTAGTAGTAGAAGCGGTATCATGGCACTTTCAGTGGTAATGACAGACAAGAAGCAACCTGGCAAGGAGAGTGTACATTTGTCATAACAGCAACAGCTGCAGTGCAATGGCAATGGCCACAGCAGTGATGGTCTCCCTTCCATCCAACTCTGCCACCACCACCACCACCACCACCATAGTTATCTAATTAACATGTTTTTTTTGTATGTTCAGTCTACTTCCTCCATTTCATCACTAAGTCCTGCTAATGCTACAACACAATTTTCAGAATGAAAATAACTTGTTCCCAAATGGGAAACAAGCTTGGAACAAGTGGCAACACCATGGAGACATTCTACCCACCTAACCTAACAAGTTACCAAACTTCACACTTACTTCACGAAACTACAAACTGTGTCTGCAATATACAAGTTAGGGAAAACAAACCTGGATTCTCTTTACAGAAACAGCTGTTTCTGAGACACGTGCTATTGAGCGAGCAAACTGATCAGTCATGGCCTTGTTTGCAATAGTCACAAATCCAGTTATCACAAACATCTAGGAAAAATGAAAAATTATACATACATTTTATTTTACCACTGTATATAAATTAC
>Ga0123355_10019050_pt1 | contig 10918 bp, 2 predicted proteins | sample TergutEmb28metaG_3_FD_89872 | JGI IMG/M metagenome (GOLD analysis project Ga0123355, IMG submission 89872) | Embiratermes neotenicus P1 segment gut microbial communities from Petit-Saut dam, French Guiana - Emb289 P1 | ecosystem: Host-associated > Arthropoda: Insects > Digestive system > Gut ...
GTAAAGGTAAAGTGATCCCGTTACAGGCCCGGTGTGGCCCAGAGGTTGGGTAGAGGTATAGCTCTACTCTTCCATGACCGCGGCACTAGAAGGGGGTGAGTGGTCAGCAGCACGCCCCGGCCGGACTTTACCCCCGGGACAGACCCGGTACCCATTGTACAGGAGGCTGGGTGGGCCCCAGGGCCGGTCTGGACGGGCGGAAAATCTCGTCCCTACCGGGATTCATTCCCGGACCGTCCAGCCCGAAGTCAGTCGCTATACCGATTGAGCTACCCGGCCCACCACTATTAATGGTTTGTAGGAAATACATCTAGTGATACATCTCCTATTTAAGCTCAATCACAAATGATTGGGTATGATCTCTGGGAGTGTGTAGTTGTTTAAGCGATAGGTAAATATAAAGTTGTCTGTCTGCCCGCCATGAAGGTATATCGGGGGAGCAGAAGTACACACCATGCATCCTTAACCTCGGTGCTAGATGACGGCAAATGACCAAATTCATTTTTGTGTAATATATTATGTACCCTCAATACACAACATACATCAAGACAAGATGCAATAATACAATTAGGTTATATTTGGCTACATGTTTCGGCCGTAACCGGCCATCTTCAGGCCCACTAAGAACAACAATTAAGGTAGAGTAAAAATAGTACTCAGTGGGATCCCACATATCCTTCACATTAAAACTTGATAAAATATGAAAATTCTTACTTATGATTAAAGCAGTGGAATAGTACCATAAAATGGTAAAACTAAATCTTCTTGTACTATATTCGGGCCTCACAATGGTTCGTAAACTAGTAGTACTGTATATATATATATATATATATATATATATATATGTCAACAACAAAGTTGAATTTGTATGTCGTTATCACAGTAGATAATTACTTTTTTTACTGTACCTTAATATTGTTCTTATTTGGCCTGAAGATGGCCGGTTACGGCCGAAACATGTAGCCAAATATAACTTAATTGTATTATTGCATCTTGTCTTGATGTATGTCTTGTATTGACGGTACATAATATATTATACAAATCTGATAATACACAACGGGATGGCCTCTCTCAAAAAAAGACCAAATTCATGCCCCGGTTGATTTACCCCAAGGAAAGAATCCCGTTACTCATTGACTATGAGGTTAGGTGATCAACAAAGGATTTGGAGAAGAGAAAAATCACTTACTCCTGCCGGGATTCGACCACCGGACCCTCTAGCCCGTAGCCTAGTCACTATACAGGGGTACTTATAAGTCCTTAGCCCGACCAGGAAGGAAACAAGCTAATGTTTCTGTCAGAATGGCGTGAATTTCCTTCGGCGCCTTGCCTTGCAGGAAAAAAAAAAACCTGATGACAGTTCGCGTCTCGATGTTGTTGAAATGGCGCGCGTTCCTTGTTTCCTTCCTGATCGGGCTAAGGACTTATCAGCACCCCGGGTACTGACTACGCTATGCAGCTTCGTATAACAAACATAACTTCCCAGAAATTGTCTCAGATTGCATAAATGTTCATATTTGCCACTGGATTTTTGGTTTCGAAACCTAAAGTTAGAAAACAGAAAATTATGGATTGGATTACGATAATTGAAGTGATCTTTTAAAACGAAAACTAAAATAAAAATCTTCAAAATTTTAGAAAGCTACACACAAAAATATTTGTCAATTTTGTACTAGGTAGAAGAGAAAAATTCATCCCTCATTAATGATAAAATAGTTATTTTATTCTATATCGCTGTCAGCAATAATCTCCAGCTCCAAAATAAGAAATCATATTCAGGACATTAAAAAGGTGGAAGAAAGTGAAAGTAAGCAGAAGATGGAGAGTATTACGTCGTTTACAAAATCACCCTTGAACTATGTTTTTAGAGTGAGTAATTAGAAGAAATTTGGATTGCCTTCGTACGTTGCAAAAGAAGTACGTGAGTACGCCAAGCAAAATTTCAGACGGGATATGTCAAAACCTGGTATTAATTTGAAGATCTGTACTTAGATAATATATAGCCTAAAATGGATGTTTGAGAAATGGGCTGAAATAGATTTAACTGAGAAAGTTAGGGTCAGAGTCCGAGCTTTTGTAAACATGGCAATAATTTTCGGGTCCCGTAAGAGATGGGGAATATTTACCAGCTGAACTACCATCAATTTTTGAATAATAACTCCTCTCCTAGCAAGCGTTTAGTTGGAAAAATTGGTTGATTAACTGAATTTCTTTCACTGAAAACATTTCAGTAGATTTTGAAGCTTAAACTTTATACACCATCGGCTGTTATTTTCTGTAAATAGTATTTCACGTGGCTTCAAGCAGGTAACGTTAACACAATGGATCATTATCACATTATCACAGTAATTCTTCATGGTAGCAATCACCACTGTGTTCCCCACCGATAATGATTAATACGCTTAGAGATCCGACCCCCACGTACAGTGGTGCCAACCGCTAACCACGCAGCCACAAAGAACTTCCACTCTCATTAAAACTCACGTTAAATCAGGCGAAATGTTAAACAGCTTCACTGACAACAAAGGAAGTATCAAACAGTTTACACCAGAATATGGGGGTTGAGCATGGGGTTAACCACAAACCAGAGTAAAAAATGATTCGTTGTATAAACAGCAGCCGGAACCTTCATCGGGGTAATAATATAACAGACACCAAGGAATCAAAATAAACGTGCTGTAGCTTGAAATAAAATATTCATATTGCAGCATGGTAATACTTTTAAATTGGACACGAACACCTGTCACTTCTAATTCCCCTGAAATGCGACATCTGTCTTTGTGACATTACTTTCGAAACCACCTATGATGTAAAATGTGAAATCTTGATATAAAGGAAAAAGTGAAAATGAAAATAAAATTAAAATAACACACAAGAAAAGAGAGTAGACTTAAACAAAAAGTTAAAGGAACAGAAAGGTAATTAGATAAATTTTAAAATTCTTCAAAATAATTCATTTTCCATAATATTTGACGTACACTGAAGTGAGATGTTTGGTTAAGAAGATTAAAATTTTAATGAAAAATAAAAATGCAAAATAATGTTTAAAACATTAAGAATTGCGTTATATCGAACATAAGAAACAAATTACTGAAAGAGTCAAATATTTTCTAGTGAAAGAAAGGATAGAAGACTGCGACCTTTGACCGAAAGGATTAATGTATTATCAAAGGTGTTTTTTTCAGCACAAACCAAAAGAAAAAATTCTTACAGGCATAGGAAGGAAGAATGTGCAAAGTTTAACAGTGTTGTCGGAATACGCGTGGGCATAATTGGTAGCGAGAAGGAGGAAGAAAAAAACAATCTTAAAGAAAGAGGATGAAACTGGGCTCGTAGTTTGTGCGCCGTCACTACAAACACTCTCCGTTAGGGAACATAAGAGAGCTCCTTCGCCCAGACATGCGGCAAGGCCAACAAATTCTCCAGGATCAGTGGGCCAAATAAGCAATTTAAATTCCATATTTTAAACCAACAAAATGCACGAAATATAATACAACCAAACAAATCACAAGATAACCTTCACATTAGGTACCAACTCCAACATGTTTTGGCACCAAGGTACCATCTTCAGGGAGTTTATCAACATCAAAGTAAGTACAAAGACGTATTCCAGGCGCCTAAAATACGTGTTGAACTTATGATTCTTTGTTGTTGATAAACTCCCTGAAGATGGTACCTTGGTGCCGAAACGTGAGTTGGCACCTAATGTGAAGGGTATCTTATGGTCTGTTTGGTTGTATTTTAATTAGTGCATTTTGTTGATTTAAAACATGGAGTGAAAGAAAGTGCACAATACGAGTAGCATGAGAGCAATTTAAAATCTTTTCTCTGATACTCCTGTGTCTCCTTGTTAATTCATAAATATGTATTTGCAATAAAAACTAGAAATCTCTATCTGTGAATATTATGCATATAAAACGAATGCATAATTATCATAATTATTTGTTTGACATTTCTGTTGGCCTCAGAACACATGCCTACATTTAAAGGATGCGAGCTGAACTCTTTACAGTGCCTGCATTATGCCGTATTTAGCTATTTGTTACAAATGTCACACAGCGTGAAAGAGATGTAAAGGTAAAAAAGGTAAATTTACCCTATAACAGACCACGAAGGCCCAAGGGGGAATAGATGTATAATTCTACTCTTTCTTCAGCCTCGGCGCTAGGTTGGGATAGGTTGTCAACGTCACGCCCCGGCCGCTTTACCCCCGGAAAAGACCCGGTGTGCACTGTACAAGAGGCTGGGTGGTCCTCCAGGGCCTGTCTTGACAGATGAGGAAAATCTCGCCGCCACCAGGATTCGATCCCCGAACCGTCCAGCCCGTAGCGAGTCGCTATATCGGCTACGCTATCCCGAATCACGAAAGATACATAAATGTACACTTAATGTGTCTGTACAGCAGTCGGCATACGGTCGTTGAGGTGCAACCAGCGCCCCCTGCAAAGTGATAGTCCACACAAATCTGTGTTCTGTTACCTTCCTCCATCATTGACACACATCGATTTCAGATTATTCGCAATACAGTATGGCCACCTTGATTTCGGTTGTACAGCCGAATACAGCAGCGAAAAGTCACAGCACGTTATCCAGTATCTCGGATTCGGTACATAATATTCCAAATTGATTTATTTACCTACTAATGACAGTTCGTTACTTTCTTCACTCAAAATAGTCTGAAAAAGCAAAGTGAATCTAAACGAAATTAGAGGTTCCCACTATTATACATGTACCTCTCAAGGGTCCGTATGTGTCTACCAAACTACACGGCATCAGACTTGAAGGTTTAAATGTAAGAATGTTACAAAGCGTTAAAATTATTGTTACAGCTGCCGGGTGAGAATTCAGTTTTCACTTGAAACTAATGAAAACCACGAGGTGTCTCGCTCAGCACGTACACACTGGGGCCCAAAGTCGAAGTGCCAACCAACACACGGCGAAGTTATATGGAATTTCGGAAGTATGATATTCCAATCATGCTTCAGATTTATAAAACAACAAACATGACGTAAATCACTTTAACATCATCTGCGTACTCCAGTAACGCACGTATGATATACAGATTGCATGAGTTACGATTCTCTTAGGCAATCCGCTGATTGAAAATGTTGGCTTTATTGAATCAAAGGCAATTCAAGCCTTGACGCCTATTTGTTGGCACCCTGCCAGCACAGGAATCTTAAGGAAAGAAGGTACGACGCAATCCGACACTCAGTGGGTGGCCCACAGCATGACTAGGGCAAACAAGCTGCTGCGACGATGTGACTTCAAACGTTGCACTCATCAACTTTCAAAAATCAGACCACGCGACTTTAACACGCCTCTCATGTTAACCGCTCATTTAACCTGAGACTCGAAATTCTCTGTAGTCGTTGCTGACTTGACAGTTGAGTGACGTTTCAACAACAGGAAGCGACCAACTTGCTTCTGATTAAAGTACGGTAAGGTGGAGTACACCAAAGTCTATAAATATCTCGTTTCAGTAATTCACTCTACAAGCTACTTAAAGACTGCAGTCCCTAAAACTTTGTCCCGAATCGTGAGAAAATAATAGTACCAGGAAAGCAATACTTTCCGAACAAAAACATCCCATTACCTGGTATCTTTAAATGTAATGAAACACCCAGCAACTTGAACTGATATGACATAACCTCAACTTTATCATTTCGGTATTCTGTATCTTAGCGTCTAGGCGTTGTCCACATAATGCAATGTCAAGTCCCTTGTCCTAGGAATGGCACTGGGTGTAGCTACTACTGTAATCGCCTTGTATAGCACATGCTATCTTTACATAGAATTGTGCGGTTGGACGGAGAGGCATTACGCTGTCTCCGACTAATCTGGCTTTTGATTGGGCTGCTTGAATGAACAGGAAAAGAAACGTGGAAAGATATGTGATATTAACGATCTTCAGTAGCACCGTTTCTAGGATATATTCAACTACAGGCACGGTCTTGTCAACCGTACAATTTCGTCCCTAGGTACAGGCACTGCAAGAAGCCCTGTTTCTTCATCGCAATGCTAACTACCCCCTGTTCTGCCGCACTCCTATATTAGATCCTAGAGATTCAGGTCTTCCGGGATGCGACTCTGTGTCGCTGGGTTGTTGACTCCCGACACTGTGCAGAAACGTGGTGCCTTCACCTTGAATGTTTGAAACGGCTAATCCTTGAAATGTGAAAGTAACACGTTATTTCGAAACATAACCCAGCGACACAGCATTGCACCCCAAAATACGCAAGTTCTCAACAAACCCAATGGGGAATTCCACCTGCAATTTCTCTCAGATACTGGGCTGGGGGATATAACCATGTGTTTTGAAGTTAAGACGCTAGCACCTGTCTGCCTTAGATCATCATATCACAACAAGATCCAACAAAATATTGTCTATTAAAAGCATTGCGCCTCATAAGTTCAAGAACAGTAAATAAAAGTTTGAGTAATTGCATGATTACCACTCCAAATTTAAATTCCACCTGTTAGGAATTAGAAATAGGCCTGATTCCCTATCGCTGCATCGGTACACACGGAAGTGTAATTATATCTATGACGAATTTGGATAAAGCATTTTCAAAATTCTTTACATCTATATGGTTTTTCATTTTTACTCATGTTTATGTGTGTAGCATTCTTGTTGGCGAATTGTTCCCTTCAAAATTTAGAATGGAAAATTTTACGAACCGCCCTATAAAAAGAAGCACTGGAAATTATAGGGTAGAAAACGAAAATTTTGAACAGAAAACAGACCGAATATGGCATTCAGAAACTGAGACAACAGTTGGACCAAAATATGTTCCCACATGCCACAACGTAAATCTGAAAAGGCATATTAAGCATTGGAAAAATGCTTTAAAAATGGTTTATTACACACACATATATACACGCCGAATGGTGAGATATTTTTGTATCTATTAGGCCTAGGTGTATTCATCACGATAACCGGCAGTAAATAACCTCCAGAATAAGAGAATTCATTAATAAACCACAATAGGGTGATGCGAAACTTGGATATTACCAGATAAAAAATAGTTTCACGTTATGAAGAAGGTTATTACGGGGCGATATAAATTAAATCATACAGGGCACCGTCCGTTGCGAAAGACGTAGGGAGAGATACAGCAGTTTTGAGTAGCCTCGGAACTGGCTGATGGGGCCCATAACTTACCAAAGAAGAAGAAGGAAGGGTTTTTTTTTACCAATCCACGTACAGAAGTTACAGTGTAACAATTACACGCACTGTTGGCAGAAATGATACGCAGCTGCAGTAATTCTCCGCACCTGCTGATATAATAAGAGTATCACCAGTAACATATTTTTGGAAACAACAACGTTTTAAATTTGCAATTTTTGCAGTTCAAAGTTATCTTTGTTTTCTAACGCATTTTTTTTTCTTATCCTACATATATATCGTTTTTGTTTTCCACATGCCGCACAATAAAAGTCAGTAAGGACTCAAATTTTATGATGTCTCACGACGATATTTCCGTTGACTGACATTAAATTTCTGCACAGTGAGCGTAAAAGTACGTATTTTAAATTGGATTTGCCGGTAAACATGTGCTAATTACAGACAACAAAAGGGCACAACAAATATAAATTATATACGTTACGTTGTTTGCACTAATATGCCTTAACTTCTTTTCAGGATAGCAGACACATACGGTACGTCACTTCATAACTACGTATTGTATACTTCCACATGATATGCTCACCGTATTCATACGTTCATTGTTTATGATATGTTCGCTGTATTTCCAGACTAGCTCTTTGTTTTGTCAGTTCTAATTACATGTATTATATCCACTCGTGGGCTTCTCATCTGAACCACAGGTAGCCCCAAATAAAAATAGATGCGCCACACCAGGGCTGCGCCTATTTGGGAGCGGGTTGGACTACAGAGACCGCGAGGGCGTCGGAGTCGCTCACTCGTTCCGTTCCATGATTAATGAACACACCCACTAATAACAGGCGACGTCATCACCAGGGGAATATTGTAGCTGGGCAGAGAATCGTGGATGGCGGCAAGGGCATGCGGGGGGAGTGGGGGTGGGGGACGAAACAAGAGCTGTTGGTTATGCGCAACTTCGGACCTACTGCATTCGCAATTACTTAAAGTGTCTCACGTTGATATAATGCAGGCAGGTGTAAAGACAGACATTAAACTTTGCGTGATAGAGTTAATTCTGTGCCACTGTGAATTCAATTTCTGTGACAATAAAATTATACCTTGTGAAACAGTATCAGGATATTACGGTCAATTCACTTCAGCTTTAACCTTGCGAAATGGATTTAATTACTTTCCTTCTACGACGTACACAGCACAAATGCGTAATGGGGAATCTCTAGCCTTTCTTACGTCTGCTTCTCTCGTCTCCAAAAATACTCGTCTAATGGGTTAAATCTGGCACTACGAGTGCAAATTAAAAGTTACCGGCAACATTACTTTCTGTTTCGTCGACCCTCACAACCTCGCCTCTTTAGATTCGGCTCAAAACAAACTTAATCGATATTCTAAGGCAGGAAAATTTCAGTTGTCGATATGGGATATCAAATTTAGATACAAATACATGTTTTATGTTTTGTTGACCGTGCATCTCGATACATCTATGTAATAAAAACCAACCTGATACACTATTTATCCTCAGTTTATTTCGTCAATCAACCTCTACATGCGCTGTAATCACAGATCTGGACACCTCAAAACGGAGCACACAGAAAGCCTTTTCCTGCTGCGAAGCCATCTTGGAAACTGGCCCCGCGGCCCCGCAGTAAGCATGAGAAGCGAACTGCAGGTAGCGCATGAGAAACTTGGACATTTGCTGCTGCTGACGGTGTACGTTATGCCCGTGTAGGGTGAGAAATAAATTTCATGTTTACTTTTGAAACCGCACCATTCTTTTGTGTATACCCTGTATATACAACAACTGGTACGTGTTGTGCTTTTTAATTAACTGTCTATTGGCCGGATTGGGATGGAACTGCAGTTCCAGCCCAACCCGGCTGATTGACGAAATAAACTGAGGATAAACAGTGCATCAAGTTGGCTTTTATTACGTAGATAAATATATGTATTGCACAGAATATCATTTGCTTTTATTTTAATATCCTTGTAAATGTACGCCAGGGCAAAAGATTTGTATTTACTTTGTAGATCGTTTGCTCTTTTACAATACCAATGAAATTCATAATTCTGAAAAAAGATTTCTTAAAATACAACTTAAGAGCAAAACACAGATTATTCGGGAACTTTTTAAGTTGTTCTGGCCCGCCACAACTTCGGAGAAGGTATAGTGTCGCACGTATTCCGTGCAATAAATAAATAATATATTTATTCCAAACAAGTACACACATATGCATTACTACTCCTATGTTTGTAAGTTGCACTTATAAATTTTTGTTGCACGTGTTTATTGCAATACATAAATAATAAGTTACATTTATTCCGCCTAATTGCACATATATTAATTGACTACATTTAATTAAAAATGCGTGCTCTTAGTTGCAACAAATGTTATACATTACTGAGAGAAAGTTTTCAGTTTCAGTAACTTCAAATGGACAGGATTTTAAATATATCAGGCCGAAAATAACTTTTTTTTTAACTTTTAAATCTAATTTACGTAAAACTAGTTAGGTACACTAATTATCAGTGGCCGCAGAGAAAAATATCAACGTTCCTTTTTCTCTTCTCATGGCGTTTCAACCGCGGTAAAGACATATTAGCAGCACTTCTCTTTGGATCATGCCCTATTACTCTTCAACGAACGATAGGTGCCACTTGTTTGTTATGTGTGTACGTCTATTCATGTGCGTGCATACACTTTCAAATGGCTGAGTATGTGTTCGAGGATTAAGTCGCCTTAATGTTGAAGGCTATTTGCACCTGCACACCCATTGTGAACCGATATTTTACACAACGAAGTTCACGTTAAAAAGAGTGGTATTCATGATACACACAGACCTATTGGTCTCAATAAGATACGAAGCCCTGTTTAAAGGTTTTTAACTGTTAAACATTAATATAATTTACGTATAAGTTAATCGGATTCCGTGCATGTTCTGTTACTGACTTCGAACAAGAGAGGTGTTTTATTTGAAATAAACCAACGTGAAGAAAAAATCAAGAGAGCAGTGATATTTCAACTCTCCTCTTGCTTTAGTCTGTTGCGTAAAAAAAAGTACCACCTTAGACGAAAATGCTGCTCGTGTCTAAACGAATACCAAAATACATTGCGTGCTGCAGCCAAAGTTTTATAAGGAGTCTGTTTGTTACAGTCACCAAAATAAGTGAATGCTTTTACATGCCAACCGATGTATGAACTATTTATAAATATTGCATGTTCAGTTCCACTTTGTAGCCTCGAGCACTAAGCGACTTCGCGCCTCCCATCTCATTATGTGGAACCCCCGTCCATTAATTATCCTCACTGGGTAGAAATATATAGGGCGTATTCTACTCCCCTCTCAGACATTTTACAATATTAACTTCAAGAATTGTGTTTTCTTCTCTCCGGGTTTTTATGTTTTGTTGACCGTGCATCTCTGAATAATCTTGCACGAGGGGGTGCTGATAAGTCCTTAACCCGACCTACTTCCCGGTGTCGTAGGACGGAATCGATAGTGTCTTTGGAAAGAGGGGTCTGTTCATGTGCCGAAATGCAAGTCTTTTCTTGTTAAAGAGGCGGAAAGGAAGCATGTCAGGCGACACATGCGATTTCAACAACATGGAGACGCGAGCTGTCATCAAGTTTTTTTTTTTTTTTTTTTTTTTTCCTGCAAGGCAAGGTGCCGAAGGAAATTCTCGCCATTCTGATAGAAACATTAGGGGAACGTGCACCATCGTATGCCACCGTCAAAAACTGGGTGGTCCAGTTTAAACGTGGTGATTTTTCCACCTGTGATGCGCCTCGTCCTGGAC
>Ga0123355_10019051_pt1 | contig 10918 bp, 9 predicted proteins | sample TergutEmb28metaG_3_FD_89872 | JGI IMG/M metagenome (GOLD analysis project Ga0123355, IMG submission 89872) | Embiratermes neotenicus P1 segment gut microbial communities from Petit-Saut dam, French Guiana - Emb289 P1 | ecosystem: Host-associated > Arthropoda: Insects > Digestive system > Gut ...
CCTTCCCTCCGGTTTCCCCACCAAGACCCTATACACCCACCTCTCCTCACCCATACGCGCCACATGCCCAGCCCATCTCATTCTTCTCGATTTTATCACCCGCGCGATATTTGGTGAGGAGTACAAATCATTTAGCTCCTCGTTATGCATTCTCCTCCATTCCCCCGTTACCTCGCCCCTCCTAGGTCCAAATATTCTTCTCAACACCATGTTATCAAACACCCTCAGCTTCCTTTCCTCCCGCAATGTCAGCGACCAAGTTTCACACCCATACAAACAACAGGCAAAATTATAGTTCTATATATCTTGATCTTTAAATTTTTGGGTAGCTACCTGGAAGACAAAAGATTCTGCACAATCTAATACAACCCGCAAATGGAACGACGTCGTTATGAATTAAGTTAAGGCGGTGGATCTAGAGTTCAAAAAAATTACAAAGTGTAATTAACACGAAGCACCTAATGTCCAATATTATGTCATGTCAGGGATAAAACCTTTAGCATATTATGATACGGCAAACAGTCTTGTTGCTGATAGGTCATACAAATTTACTTCACGAAAAATTCCAACGACACCAAAAGTTAAAATCCATAAGTGCTTTGGAATACCGAGGTGCAGGGTAACAATGCAGCATCTTGCAGGATCAGTCTTGGGTGTTATGAGCTGCATTCACGTGGCTCAAGAAATAGGCCATGACTGCAATGGTGTGAAAAGGCAATAAAATTTCCGGTCCATAAAAGCCGGGGAATTTATTGACTAGCTGACGGACTATTAGATTCTAAAGGACTGCTCGCTGCGCTCCATCGAGTTAGTTTAGTGCCTGTCCAAATTAAGTGATTAACTCGAAGAGCTTAACTGACTGACTCATTCACGGCTTAATTGATTGAATTAAAAGGATTGAACATCGTGTGTTACTTACAGAGCTTACTTGCTCTGGCTTACCAGTTTTGACGGCGTCACTGACTACGAAGTGTGTAATTAACATGGGAAGAAAGTCATGCAGGGTCTGTAGATTGTAGCAATGTAGGCTGTCTTGGTTATGACGGAGAAGGAAGTTGGCTGTGACGTGTTTCAAGGTAGCTGTCCCGGCAATGGCCTGAATAGACTGATAAATCAATCCTACGACATCTCAAAGCAGACAGCGGGAAACAGCATTCTCAGACACAACTTCTCTGATTTACGAATCTCATCGTTGCACCGTGCATTTCGTGAAATCACTTCAACTATTAACCAACAAATACACCTATATAACTTTCACTTAAAACACTTTAAAACACTTAAGACCACTCCGACATGTTTCGATCTTTTCAGATTATCATCACGGAGTTTCGTCGTTCATTGCTAACGTTATTACATATTCATGATTTATTTCGTTTTTGTAAACAAGGTGTTGTGGCACCATATCTGTAAATAAATTATACTTCTTGAGTATAATGTCAAAATAGCTATTTCAGCAAATGCGTAGTTAATGAGTATTGGTATTACAAATAGTTAGGCTGTATCGATTGTGGGCAGTTTTGCTTACCATGTTGTGTAGGAATTTGTTGTAGAGAGTGTAGTTGGCTAAGTGTGGGTCGTATGCTACGTAGTGAGGGACTGAGTTACCTCTACAACAGCATACCTGGTATTAGTGTATATGCTGTTGTTAGCGCTTCGAAGCACCTATCATTTGTATCGCACAGGTTTGACACTGAAAGTTGTCATGAAACGTTTTACATGCTTAGCAAGGTACTCCTTAACGATATCAAGGTTCTTATGGCAGAAATTATGAAGTATACTGAGCTTTGGTATGTGACTCTGCGTGGTTTGTTAGAAATATAGCAGCGTCGCGTGTTCGTCCCATGAATGTGTAGGCAGCACAAGTCTCCGAAACGTCGGTACATGGCTACTAAATTTCACAGTGTTGCGTCACAGAAGCCGGCAACCGTAAGGTTTTTTTATTTCGTTGTTCACCATATTCCATCAACTTATTTCCCCTCGGCAGTGTCGCTGCTTTACAGTACCCTCTGATGTCTTTGACTGTACCGTTCTATAGGGACTAAACCTAATTTATAACATGGGATTCTACAATGAGTCTCGAGAGATATGTAGGTGTGCAGAACGCATCCCACGCCTCACGACGTAGGATTTCTTCTTGTTACTAGAGGGAAGGATGCTTCTCTCACCCTATTTCACTGACTGACATTCTCAATTTTTTACTCCACTCCTTTTTATAAATATGTAACACGAAGGCAATAGATAAAACTGTGGGCGTACTTTAGTAGCAGCTGTAAATTACTTAAACAAACATAAATCTTCATCCCTTTTTTTCATACAGATAAGGCTGTTACAGTTCTTCTTTTTTTTATTCTCAATTTAGTATTACACGTTGAACAATATGGATTTACGCATTATGGGTAGAGTAAGTTCTTGATAGAACTGCACTTCACCAACAATACTTTTCTCTCAACAAGCACAGGAGAGTAAGATTTCTCGTTTCTCGTGGTAATGTGAGAGAATGTTTTAACACCGGGCCCTCTAAAGCCCCTATGTAAAACTTTGTTTGGAATAGCTTTAACGAATTTTGTGTGTTTTTCAAATCATTCCCTTATTACCCTTCAGACATCTGTATTGTAGATAGATACCAAATTTCATGGCACTCGATATCAGATTTGGAGTTTATGTAAACCTTGGCACTTTTAATTCCATTGTGAAGAGATAAAAATTTAAAAGGTGTGGCCCAGAGAGTGAGTAGATGTATAGCTCTACTCTTCCATGACCGCGGCACTAGAAGTTGTCAGCAGCACGCCCCGGCCGCACTTTACTCTCGGGTAAGACTCGGTACTCATTTTACAGGAGGCTGGGTGGGCCCCAGGGCCGGTCTGGACGGGCGGAAATTCTCGTCCCCATCGGGGTTCGATCCTAAGACCGTCCAGCCCGTAGTCAGTCGCTATACCGACTGAGCTACTGGGCCCACATTATGAAGAGATAAGAAAAAAAAATTATCTGTAGAGCCATATACGTGAGAACAATGTTAGGGAGACCGGAAGTATGACACAGCCACTTCTTAACAGCTTCCCTTTAATTTTGTGTGGAATTTACTCTCCGAAAAAGTAGAAGCTTACGTATTTGAAGTAAGAAATGAAACAAGAACACGATCAGAAACTAAGTACTATGTCTTTATTGCGTACTGGCGCGTGAAGAGTCGTCTTAGCTTGAAGCGTGATATTTGTATGGAGATTTGTTCATAACACAAATATCCATAGCGGCCTGCAGCCCGGAGAATAAAATTCTTCGTAATTTGATAACGTGTTAAGCCAGTTTCGTATGTTTTAAAGACGTGCTTATAAGTTAACCACTACACATGTATTAAAGGTACGCTTTCGTAGTATTTAAGAACTCGAGGAACATGAAAAATATTTTATTGAAATTTTAGTAACACTTAACTGGGTGTTCAACTCCGTAGGGCCGTCAGAATGTTCAAAACTATGTAATTCACGTGTATATATATATATAATAAAATGTTTCTTGTGTATATTTACATGTTTTCTGAGAGTTGGGAGTTAAAAATTCAACACCGCGGCTTATATCCAATAAGCCAGTGTGACGTGGAGTGTTGCAAATTTAATTCCCCTGAATAGAGTAAAAAGTCGACAGTCTATTTAATGTATTATAACTGTGCTCCGAATGGAATTATTTTACTAATGCACGCCTGATAATCTCATAAAGTAAATGTAAGCTTTGATGGGATCTAAAATGTAAAAACATTCCTTAATAAATTATGAGCACGAATAATCTGCCTTACACAGCGTGCCCATCGCTACCGAATTTTACCACTAATGAGGATATTGCAACGAAATTTGAAGCGGACTTACCCCATTGTGTAAGAAATGTGACGACATCATAACATGTGCTGGAAATGGCCACCATTTGCGTCCAGACAGGATTGAACCCGGCGCGCCATATTTTGGAAAGTCCTTGTCAGTACGTCCGCTGTCACTGTCTGAATTTCTCCGGTGATGTTTGCTTTCAAGGCGTCTATGGTTCGTGGTTTGTTTTGGTAAACTCTCCCTTTCAGATATCCCCATAAGAAACAATCAGGTGGCGTCAGATCGGGCGAGCGCGCTGGCCAAAGTCCTTTCGAAATGACGCGGTCGCCGAAAAAGGACCGAATTTCGGCCATGCTGGCGTGTGAAGTGTGGGATGTCGCTCCATCCTGCTGGAAATATCCAACTGAGAGTTCCTCATCGTCCAATTGATTTACAAATGTGTTGAAGATTTCCATATATGCAGCTGTTGTGATGTTTGCATCGAAGAAGATGGGACCAATTATGCGCCGCCGAGACATACCTCACCAAACACCAATCTTCTCTGAATGAAGGCGCACTGTAGACACACACTACAGAAACATTCCTCTTCATTTCTCACACAACGAACGTACTCCTGTTCAAATTTGGTTACAATATCTTCATTGGTGTTAGAATTATTAAAGAAATGTCGGGTTCGGAAGCAAGTGGGACACACTATACGTTAATATGGAATGTTATACAATTCTCTCCTTTCGTAACGAAAAGGAACAATTTCGGATGCACAGTAAGTAATTACTGATATATGAACCGATTTCAAAACCATAAGTCAATGGCATTTTGTGAATAATTTCTGGAAATCTTCGATTACAACTGCGGAAACCCAGTGAAAGAAAAGGCCAAGAGTCAGAATTAAGTTATTCTGCCAAGTATTTTGGTAATTTTTAAAGTTATTTCACGTTTTTGCACAAAAAGTCATTTTAAAAACAATTTTTGTGTCATAATTTTTTATTCTTTACTGGCGACAATCTAACATCGTAATGTGTGATCATTTCGACAAATTCCTATCTCAGCCTGTGCACTGGACGGCCACCTATAAGTGTGATGATACCAGAGGCTGTACAATGCAATTTTGACCTCCTGATGATGAGCACATAATGCTCGAAACATGTAGAGTTATGAAATAAACTTATTGTAAAACAAAATTTTTGTGCATCATGTTGGTTAATTATTAAAATAAATTCCTTTGTGTTTGTTTGCATGTAATAACGCTACTGTAAATGAAAGTATTTCGATTAAGCTTGATATTTAGGAAATTTAAATGTTAGATATTAATATATGGAACTTAATATAAACTGAAGAAAGTAGTTCAAATTTTACGTGTAGGCATGAAGTAATTCTACCTCGTCCGGAGAAAATAAGTTGTAAAGGAATAATGAAATAATTTATTTCTTATGGCACATGGCTTTAATGATATTGTAGTAACAACTCATATATATATATATATATATATATATATGCATAGACTCTTTTAGGTTCCTATTATACACTTGTCTTTAAATTTCACGAAACAACCCATAAAATATCTTCTGCTACTAAATTAAGTGACTAAAATACGTAAAGGTTAAAAGCAAAACGTTCTATAATAATTGCTTTTTTCTGCACTGTGATGATGCTTTAAAATTCCAAAGTTCATATACTTGCATTACAGCGTATTATTGATTGTTACTAAGGTGCACAGCTGCTACCAAAGCAAAGCATCGAACACAGTCACTTCTCGTAGCAACTTGCGAAGAGAAGAAGGAAGGAAACGTGGAGACAGAACGTTTCTTATTAACATTTCTCTCCAATTTGTGCGGGCCAGTTTCATCCATATATATCCTTGTGCATATCTTTTGGGAGTTGTCTGGTTTGACATGCTCCATCACGTTGCTGTTTAACAATATGATCCCGAGAAATTTCATAAATCAATCCCAGTTACTGTGGCGCAGTTGGTTGAGGCCCTGCGCTAAAAGCCGGAAGGTCGCAGGTTCGATTCGCAATGAGGTCGTTTGGATTTTTCATTGACATAATGCATCCGGCCGCACTATGGCCCTGAGGTCGACTCAGCCTCTACAGAAATGAACACCAGGGCATCTGCTGGATGTAAAGGCGGCCGGTGCGTTGGGCTGACAACCTTGCGAACTTCATGTGCCGACTGTCCAGAAATTCTTGGAGCCTCAAACTCCTGGAGCCCTACGGGCCTGCCTAGACTTGTACTGGGATGGCTTTAGTCTCAATTACTGGTGATATATTGATCAGTTACTTCTTCTTCTTAGTTCTCTGTAAAGATCCTCTTTAAAGAAAACCACTCTTTGAAACATGCAGTTCTCACACCTCCTTACGTTTCGACTTGCAAATTTCTTGTCCTTTTAAGCGGTAAGTTTGATTTCAGGTTTCCGCCGTGATGTAGATGAGATCTGCGCTCTTCCAGGATATTACGCAGCTTATGGTGGTAATACCAATGTTTCGGGACCGATAGGTTGTCCCGAAGAGTCGGTAAAGTATTATCACCATACGCTGTGCAATATCCCATAAGAGTGCAGATTTCGGTATGCATGTTATTACACTTATTATGAGCAGATCTGACAGTGTAACGCAGTGCAGATGGAATCTACGTAGAAGCGCACTGAAAGTTTATGGACTGGAACTTAAACATGGCCACTTTCATATTGTGCTTAAATTGTATGAAAACACCTAGGTACAGTCGTGACAACTGAGTAGAGTCTTGTGTTAGAGGAAGACTTTAGGGAAACAAGTTAGGAAATATTCGCTCGGATTGACATTCTGGCGTCATAGTTCTGTTGTGCCTATTTTCTAAATGTGTGACTATTTTAATTAGGTATTAAAGGTTAAAGAATCTAAAATTGGCCTTCGCACGTTTTCTCCAACACATGCCATTATTTTCTTGTATCTTAACAGATTTACAGCCTTGTGTAATCGGGCGTAGGCTATTACTAGAATAATGAGAAAATTTATATAATAGGCTTATTTGTAACAATGGTACAGTAGAGCCAAGTGGTATTATTTTAATAGAGCGCTGCTGTAGGAAAACGAATCAAATAATTCTTCAATGCATTCTGCATGCAATGCCCACCAGTATTCTGCTCCTTACATTTAAACCCAAATAGATGAGGCTGTAGGATCGTTAGGGCTTTCTGACTTCTGGTACTATTGATTGCTTTATGCACAGACAGTTAACAAAGTAGGTTAATGTCTATTTCATTACATTTTCAGTTAACAAGAAAAAGAATTTTACCTACAATATGTGAATATTTCGCCGGTCCCAGTGGCCGCGCGGTCTAAGGCGTAGGTCTCTAGACGCTCGCCTGCTGAGATTGTGGGTTCGAATCCCACCGGGAGCATGGATGTCTGTCTGTTATGAGTGTTGTGTGTTGTCAGGTAGAGGTCTCTGCGACGAGCTGATCACTCGTCCAGAGGAGTCCTACCGACTGTGGTGCGTCGTTATGTGTGATCTAGAAACCTCGTGAATGAGGAGCCCATGGCCCACTGGAGGGCTGTTGAGCCAAAAGAAACAAAATAATGTATTACAGAAAGAAATATTGTCAACAAATAATTTCCACTCTGTTCACACATTTGCTTCAAGAAATATGGTAATCGGAGGAACCATCTAACCAAGGCGACCATGTCCTTAACCGTAATGCCAAAGTATACGTTTCTGTAAAGTCGAAACGTAATCAGTGCCTTCTCTTGTTTATCATGTGGTAGGAATTTTATGTTTAGATCTATGTATCTCGTATACGTCAAGGTATAATCTCGTAAAATACGGGACGTTTAGATCCTCATTTTTTTCGCCTCAGTTCGCACATCATACAGAAGAGACTGACTCCTTTAAGCATACCAGTAGCATAAATGTATCTAGATCTTCTTGTAAATTGTTATTTTTCTCTGACTTTAACCAACAAAGGGATATTTTCTTAAAATATAGCAAAAGTCCCCAGTTATTAAATTTCATGAAAATCCGTCCCGTGGGTGTTGCTGTCTTACGTCAGTGAGGCGGAAGGACAGGCGTTACTAGACTAGTTATCTACTTTCGCAGCTGCTTTCCGAAAACCCCGGACAAGTGAAGCTGCTTAGTTCTACGCCATGTTATGAAGGCCCATAAAGAAGTGGAGATACCCCACTACGCATTCTTATTAATCACATTACTCGATGGAAGTGACTAATGAGCATCGCCACCCGGCCGGACTCCCCATTACACATCGATTAGGAGACACGGTGGGCCCCTGAGTATTTCTGGACGCTTCGGTCATCTCACTTGCCAGGAAACCAACTACGATTCCTCGGGTTGATCTTGTCGCAGCCTAGTCACTAGAATGAACTATTCCAGCTCCGTCTAAATAGGCGGTACTTGCAATACTCATTGTACATTAAATACGCTATAGGTCTCAGATGGTTTACAACATTTGCAGACACCTTGTGCATAAAGCTGTCATTCCTTAACATCTTCATATCTGAACTCGTGTTCTTGGTGTGGGTTTGAGCCTTGGAGGCGCGTTGTACCCTGTCATTACAGGCAGTCAAGCAGGTCCCTCGCGTGAGGAACGGCCTAATCAAGTTCCTCCCTATCGATACTTGCCCGCCCGCAGCGATTGGATTTGCGTGAGGTCCATGAAACACCACCGCGTAGGAACGAAGACGTTTGCATCAGGGGGGGAAAAAAAACACTTGCTAAAAAATTGCACCTTGCCATTGTTTTGCTGACCGCGAATGACTACTAATCAGACGCCGATGCTGTTAGGGAGTGTCTTCACGTGATTCTGACTAATCTATCAATCTGAGCGATCGTGCGTTATGTAACGACGTTGTCCATCTTCGGTTGGAATGCGGCGATGATTATAGAAGATGAGTCGGTTGGTTGGACTTTCGTGGAAGTACCGAGCACATTGGCGTACTGACGGGTCTATGTATGTGTGTGTGTGTGTGTGTGTGTGTGTGTGTGTGTGTGCGTGCGCGTGTGCTAGAGGACCAGGTGCAGGTGTCAAAGAATGTACTGTTTATCGTCGCTGACTTTTCTGTGTGTTATTCCTTAGATCTCTCCATGAAAATTCCATTACAGTGGCTAACTAAAGTTAGGTCATGATTATTAACCGTATTTGTTGTAAATACAGTAAGGAAACACGTGATGAGATGTTAATTGCAAACAGTAAATTCAGTGGTAATTGTATCTTAGTGGAAAGGAAGATAAATACATTTCAGGTAGTCAAGGTATTTGTGGTTATCCCACGAGATGGAAATGTAAATTTACATCCAAGAAAACTGTCAGTGTGCACAGCATTAAGGAGCAGTTCATTTTTTCTTCAAAAAGTAAATAAAATATCGAGTAAGAATCGAATGGAATGGATTAGTCTCTTCTAGGAACTGAAGTCCCTTTTTCGAAGATGGATACGTGTGTTGCCAAAAGACTGCGTAATTACGGTGTCTAAAATTAAGTCTTGGTTACCAAAGAAGTCATTGGTACTACTACGGTAAAAGAGAGCAAAATTTAAGCATAATTATTTAAAGCTTGCTTATGGCATTTGAGGTTCTGATTGCAGTTTTCAAGGTAGACAGTGTAAGCGGCAGTGTGTTATGAAGAGTTGGCACTTTTGAGCAAGTTTGCGGAATTGACATCCCAAACGACAGTATTTTTTCTGTCAGTTTGTAGCGTGAATTAATTTTTTTTTATTTTCTTAAGTACACTGTTTCATATTTTTTTTACTTGTGTTGTCTTGAATGTAATTGTAATACGATTAAAATTATTGTGAATAGGTAAGTATTTGGAAGGAAGCGGTCGAGAATTATTTGAGAATATTATCCTATTGTCCTCGTGAGGAGATTGCGTAAATTCTCACAACCCTCAGAATACGTGTAGACCGTAAACGAACCGGCTATCACGTAATTGCAAGTCTAGAGAGTTGCTGCCACTCGGTGTCTAGGATGGATCTTAAGGGTTTCTCAATTTTTGACTATTTTCAATTCCATAATATATCTGTTCGATAGTAGCTAGTGAATAAATGACGATAATGTCGCTTTTGATAGTTTAAAGGCGAAAATTTGCTTAATTACGTGGAAAGACGCAGTCCTTGCCGTACAGTATACATATTCAATCTCGATTATAGAAACAAGTCAGTTAATGTTTTAGAGGGAAATAATCGCTGTTTTAGGTCCATTCAAAACACACAAATAAGGTCTGTGGGAGGAATGTCATTTTTTTTTAGTTTTAAAGCTGGTGGGCTCTAAAACGTTAAATAAAACCAAGCATTGATTTTAATAAATTTTTATTGACTAGCTCGTTTTGAGTTCTGTTTTCCTCTTCAATATCCTAGAACTGATTATTAACATGCAATTTTCCAGCAGGTTGGAAACTGAAGGTTATTGTGACAAACTGTGACTTCTTCACACTTTTTTCTGCATAAATATTTAGCAACATTAGCACTTCCTTTCATCCCAGGAGGTCACGCCCCGAAAGTGTGAAACCGCACACTTAATGGACCCACACCAATATACCTTACGTTCTTTGCAAGTCGAAACAGCTTATTAAAGGTGTTGAAATTTCCGTGTAGAGCGACAAGAACGTTTAGTCACCTATTCATCAATGAAGTAGAATATTTTCTGCGGGAACACCCACTGGAGATGACTTTACTATCTTAACGTAAATATTTATTGCGTTTTCCGGCTGCCCATTCCATGTAACCTCTTTTAGAGAGAAGCTGATACCCACGTTGTGAATCCGGTAGGAATGCCAATCCGAAGCAGGCCGTGTGTGATCTCCGTCCATGGGCTTAACGCGAGAGCAGGCCCTCCAGTTTTTCTTGACATTTATTCCAGCTTGCAAAGAAATGCTGCCAGAAAACAAAATGAGAATGCCATCATCTCGGTAAGAAGGCAGCTGGCTTAATTGGGTTATTAAATGATCAAAATGTTGGAACATCCCTACGAAAATATGAATATAGGAACTGTGAACTTTTTACAATACGCAGTTTAAAACTACGTCACAACTAATTACGAACATTGGGAGACAATTTAATATAAACAATTTTGAGTCTTATTGCAAAGACCAACCGTTACTGAAAATATAACTTCCATTAAAA